>Ga0208439_1000063_pt1 | contig 60537 bp, 54 predicted proteins | sample ColrivemetaGS703_FD_187621 | JGI IMG/M metagenome (GOLD analysis project Ga0208439, IMG submission 187621) | Estuarine microbial communities from the Columbia River estuary - Freshwater metaG S.703 (SPAdes) (version 2) | ecosystem: Environmental > Aquatic > Marine > Intertidal zone > Estuary ...
TGGTGTCTTGGGTTAAGAAGGTAATATCAAGAGGACTTGGTTGATTGATGTTAACGGAGATAGTTTGGACACAACCATTCGCATCTGTAACAGTACAAGTATGTAGTCCTTCTCCGAGATCAAGCGCTGTATTGCTTAGCGAGGAAGAAAAGTCCCAAGAATAAGCATATGGTGCGGTCCCTTGTTGTACATCTATAGTGGCTTGTCCGTTCGCAAAAGTGTAGCAATTGGCGTCTACCACATTGATAGGGTTGAGAATCATGTTTGGCACTTCGGCTATAGTCACATAGATCGTATCAGAACAACCCGATGTATTAGAAGCATAGCACCAATAATTGCCCGCGCTCAAGCCTGTTGCTGTTACTGTAGTCTGACCATTGCTCCATTGATAAGTTATAGAGCCTGTTGCCGGAGTAACGTTAGCGGTTGCAGTTCCGTCATTTCCGCCGGGGCAAGAAACCAGTGTGGTGTTGGCGGTGAAAGAAGCAGGTGTATCGCCAACTACTGCTGTAGCCGTTGCACTACAACCGTTGGCATCAATTTGAGTTACTGTGTAAGTTCCAGCAAATAAGTTGTTGGCAGGGTTTCCCGTAATCGCTCCTGGGTTCCAAGTATACGTACATGGGGTTGGAGAGCCTGCTCCTGGTGTAGCGGTAGCACTACCCACACCTTGTGTACAGATATCTGGAAGTACGGTTGTTGTAACACTTGGAGTGGACCTGGTAATCCAGGTTGTGTCCTGAGTGATAGAACCAATACTTGTTCCGCATGCGGCTCCAGATAGAAAATAGCCAGTGGTTCCGGGTGGTATAATATTGACATTTAAGGTTCCGTTATTGTATGGGAAGGTTTGTCCAAGTGTATTTGCCCAAACAAAATTACTACCTGGGCTATTGACCATGACATAAGGGATTTGAGACATCGTGTAAGAAGTGGTGTTGCTTGGTGAGGTTGGCAAGAATCGGCGGCCGTCTTGGTTTGCTCCCCAAACAGTATTGTTGCGTCCGGGCGTGATGTGCGCAGTTGGCATGGGCATATTGTTTTCTGAGCCTTGAATTGCCAAACCACTATTCCAAGTAGGACAAATTGGTTTGTTTCCTATGTGAAGTTCAAAAATGTTTGATGTCTCATACAAAACTATAGCCATATAGTTGCACTGCGAAGTGCAGCTAAACATCATGATATTTTTGTAAAAAACAATAAATTTTCTATTTGGTGCAGTACCCACGGTTTGATACTGTATTTGCCCACCAAGCGAAGGATTGATATCTTGGTATGTCAACATAATTGAGTTTTTTGCTGCAGCAAAAGTTGCGCTTGGGAGTTGTCCTACTCCGGTGAGTGCCCATGGGCAGTAGCCTCCGGCATTGGCTAGATTGAAGGAGATGAGTCCATTGGAGCCAATCACACACTGTGAATACGTGTTGCCATAAAAACTAAAAGGAAAACCAATGTTCACGCTTCCAGACCAAGAATCATCTGAAAGGGAGACATTAGTAGGTGCGTTTAAGTAAAGGCCAGCGGCTGTACCGGGTGTGGATCCAGAGTTGCAGTTATTGATGATTACTGTTTGACCGGGACAAACAGTTGTATCTTCACCTAAACAGAGCGTAATAGGGCCTTGAGCAACTGCACTATGAGAGAAAAGCAAGTACATTGCCGTACAAAATAGGCTGTAAATACTTGCGCTTAAGGTATGTTTTATTTTCATTTCTGTGTATTCTTTATGAGGTACATTTCTGTAACGTAAAAGCTGTCTGTGGGGTTGCTTTTAGGCTCGTAAAAATAGCTACTTTTTAACGAAGGTCAAATATGTAAGAAAGCTTTTTTTTACACCCCTAATTTAGTGTCAAAATGACACTAATAAAATGTTGAAAAAAGATGATTTTTGATACTTATTTTCATTTACTTTTGCCCAAGTTTACTAACTAAAACACTCTTATTTATATGTCAAATCAGTATCACGCAGAAATCGAGGCATTCATGGATCGTGTTCGTGCAAAAAATGGTCATGAACCAGAGTTTTTGCAGGCGGTTCAGGAAGTTGCCGAAGCGGTAATTCCTTTTATTGAGGCTAATCCAAAATATAAATCAGCACACATTCTTGATCGTATAGTCGAGCCCGAGCGCACCATCATTTTCCGTATACCTTGGCTCGATGACAATGGAAATATCCAAGTGAACCGGGGTTACCGCGTTGAGTTCAACAGCGCAATTGGTCCCTATAAAGGTGGTTTGCGTTTTCATCCTTCTGTCAATCTTTCCATTCTTAAATTCCTAGGATTTGAGCAAATATTCAAAAACTCTCTAACAACCTTGCCAATGGGCGGTGGAAAAGGCGGCTCGGATTTTGATCCAAAAGGCAAGTCTGACAATGAAGTTATGAAATTCTGTCAATCCTTCATGACCGAATTAGCTCGCCACATTGGACCTGATACGGACGTACCAGCCGGTGATATCGGTGTAGGAGGTCGTGAAATTGGCTATATGTTTGGTCAGTACAAACGCCTGCGCAACGAATTTACAGGAGTATTAACTGGAAAAGGACGAAATTGGGGTGGTTCATTGATTCGTCCAGAAGCCACAGGTTATGGAACGGTTTATTTCGCTAAAGAAATGTTGGCTACAAGAGGTGAATCATTCAACGGTAAAATTGTTGCCGTATCAGGTTCTGGAAACGTAGCACAATACGCTTGTGAAAAAGCAACACAGCTGGGTGCGACCGTAGTCACCCTGTCGGATTCAGAGGGCTATATCTACGATGCAAATGGAATTGATGCAGAGAAATTAGCTTGGGTTATGGATTTGAAAAATGTTCGTCGTGGTCGCATATCTGAATATGCAAAGCAATTCCCTGGCGCTCAATTTATTGCTGGAAAGCGTCCGTGGGAAGTTAAGGCCCACATCGCACTTCCATGTGCTACACAAAACGAGCTCAATGGAGAAGAAGCAGCAATGCTAGTTTCCAATGGGGTAATGTGTGTGGCAGAAGGTGCAAATATGCCTTCCACTCCAGAAGCAATTGCAGCATTCCAAGCTGCAAAAGTTTTATTCTCTCCAGGAAAAGCTTCTAATGCTGGAGGGGTTGCTACTTCCGGACTCGAGATGTCTCAAAACTCATTGCGTTTATCTTGGTCAGCTGAAGAGGTGGATCAGCGTTTACACGGAATAATGGTTTCTATCCATGAGGCTTGTGTTACATATGGTAAAGCTGAAGATGGTAACGTAGATTATGTCAGAGGGGCCAATGTTGCTGGCTTTGTAAAAGTGGCAGATGCTATGATTGATCAAGGATTGGTTTAGCCAACAAAAATATATTTCTACCTAAAAGGCCTTCACTCGAGGGCCTTTTTTATTTTTGCAGCAAATGTTGTTAAGACCCTTCTTTTTCTTTTTGTTTGTATGTGTTGGTAACCTCTATGCACAGCAATTTGGAATAGGTGCTTCACTACATCGATATGATCAGGTGCTAAGTTTTAGTTACCAAAAAGAGTGGGGTAATGGAGTATCCGGGGGGTCTGTTGGTTTAGGTGTAGAACGCAGTTTGCAAGGTGCGCTCGCACCTTCTGCTTCATTATACTGGAAAGGGACTTTGAGTAAAGCTACAGGGCAGTCAATTTCTCCTATTTATGCACTTGCTTATCAAATTGATTTCCAAAAGTCTACTTTTTTTGACCTTCACCAAGGAGTATATCTCGGTTTGGGATTTCATTTTGGTAACAAGGCTCATTATCAGATGCTACTTCAAGGCGGGCTGGTTCGAGAAAATTTGATCCACACTACATACACAGGAGCTCCTGTTTTTTTTAATCCCCAACTGTTATTTATTTATTTTCTACCCTATGAAAACACATCGTTACGTTAAAATTTTATCGTTGATAACGCTTGTGCTCATGGCTTGTAGAAAGCAAGAGCATTATCTTGAAGTACAAGTATATGGACACGCTGGTATGGGAATGGATATAGGCATGAGTGCTTTTCACGATAACTCAATAGAGGCTATTTCGTTGGCATTAGCGCTGCCGACGCTGGATGGAGTTGAGGTAGATGTTCGAATGAGTGCAGATGGAACGCTTTGGTTATATCATGAGAATACGCTAGAGGCACATACGGACGGCAGTGGATGTATTTTTGAATTACATGATGAAGTACTTCAAAAGGTTCGTTACAAAAGCATGCATAGGGAGAAATTAGCACGGCTCGATCAACTATGGCCTTTCATACAGCCTCAGCATAAGGTCATTTTAGATCTCAAACATTGGAATGCTTGTACTGAAGGATACGTCGATATGCAACAATTCAAAGAAGCGCTTTATTTAATTCCAAGTAAGTACCGAGCGCAAATTATTCTCGATTCTTCTAATCCAAATTGGTTACCTGATTTATCTCAAGATTTTAAAGTAGTTTTCTCTACTGTATCCTTTGATGAAGGGCTTAAGCAACTAGAAAAAGTTCCGGCACTTTCAGGTCTTATGATCCGTAGTAAGGATATCACTGCAACACAGATTGCGCTACTCAAAATCATGAACAAGCAGAGTTATATATTTGAGATGCGATCAAGTAAAAAACAAAGGGCTGCTTTACAAAAGCAGCCCTCGGCAATATTAGCGGATGACCCTCGGGGAGCCTTGGTCATTAGGGATTAGTTGGTGCTTTATAGAAAGGTAATTTCGTAACCTTTGCTTTGATACCTTTTTCTCTAATCTTAATATAAATTTCTGAACCGATTGTGCTCAAATTTGTGCTCACATAACCAAGTCCAATACCTACTTTCAAACTTGGAGACATTGTTCCAGAGGTGACCTTGCCAATGATATTTCCATGGGCATCTTCAATTGGGTAATCATGACGGGGAATGCCTCGATCAATCATTTCAAATGCGACTAATTTACGACTAACTCCAGCTTCTTTTTGTGCTTGAAGAGATTTACTATCGGTGAATTCCTTAGTAAATTTTGTGATCCAGCCGAGACCGGCCTCTAGAGGTGAAGTACTATCATCAATGTCGTTTCCGTACAGGCAAAAGCCCATTTCTAAACGCAAGGTATCACGAGCAGCCAGACCAATCGGTTTGATGCCCCAGTTTGCCCCAGCATGAAAAACGGCAATCCATAGCTTTTCAGCATCTTCATTTTTGACATAAACCTCAAATCCTCCTGAACCAGTGTAACCTGTAGCGGAGACCATGACGTTTTCAATTCCAGCAAAAGTACCGTATTGGAAGGTATAGTAAGTCATGTTGCTTAAGTCAATGGAGGTGAGGCTTTGCATGGCTTCAGCTGCTTTTGGTCCTTGTATGGCAAGTAAAGAATAAGACTCAGATAAATTTTGCATCTCTACATCGAGGTCGTTGTGACTTGCAATCCAATTCCAGTCTTTTTCTATGTTGGAAGCATTTACAACTAAAAAGTAAGATTCTGCATCAATTCGGTAAATAATGAGATCGTCTACAATGCCGCCTTTTCCATTTGGCATACAGCTATATTGTGCCTTGCCATCAACGAGGTTAGCTGCATCATTGGAGCATACTTTTTGAATGAGGTCAAGCGCTTTGGGTCCTTTCAATAAAAACTCACCCATATGCGAGACGTCAAAAACTCCAACTCCGTTACGGACAGTTTCGTGTTCAGTGTTAACGCCATCGTATTGAACGGGCATATTGTAGCCAGCAAATGGCACCATTTTGGCGCCAAGTTCGATATGTTTGTGGGTGAGGGCAGTATCTTTCATATTAACCTTTAACTCGTTCTACATAAACTCCGGTGCGGGTATCGATTTTTATAACTTCACCGTTATCTATGAATAAAGGAACGCGCACTTCTGCGCCTGTAGCAATCGTAGCAGGCTTCATAGAGTTTGTAGCTGTATCACCTTTGACACCTGGCTCAGTATAAGTAACTTCTGAAATGATATACATGGGTAGTTCCACAACAAGTGGTGTCTCTTCTTCAGCATGATATAGAATATTGACCATCATGCCTTCTTGTAAAAAACCTGGCTTTTCAACCATTTTGAGTGGGATATTTACTTGCTCATAGGTTTCATTATTCATGAAGATGTAGTCATCTGTTTCTTGATAGAGATATTGGTATTCACGATTCTCAATGCGTACAGGTTCAATTTTGTGACCAGCTGAAAACGTATGGTCTAGCACTTTTCCAGATTCAATCTGACGCATTTTAGTGCGAACAAAAGCTGGTCCTTTCCCAGGTTTTACATGTTGGAATTCTATAATTTGAAAGAGTTTCTCGTTGTGCTTGATGCACAAACCATTGCGGATATCTGCAGTTGTTGCCATAATTCTAATTCAATTTTGCGCAAATATAGCCGAAATCCTATTGTTATCAACACATTTAGTTTATAATTTCCCTCCATTGAGCGACTCGCGAGCCTTTTAGATTGTTATTTTTGTTTGTACCAAATTTTATAAAGCTACATGGCTGAAAATCAATACACCGAAGACAACATTCGTTCCCTAGATTGGAAAGAGCACATTCGTTTGCGTCCAGGGATGTATATTGGTAAACTTGGCGACGGTGCCGCAGCTGATGACGGTATTTATATTCTTGTCAAAGAGGTTGTCGATAACTGTATCGATGAATTTGTCATGGGTAACGGTAAGCGCGTTGATATCAAAGTAAAAGACGGAAAAGTTTCGGTCCGCGATTATGGTCGAGGTATCCCCCTTGGTAAAGTAGTGGAAGTCGTCTCTAAAATGAATACGGGTGGTAAATATGATTCCAAAGCGTTTAAAAAATCTGTAGGATTAAACGGAGTAGGTACCAAAGCAGTCAATGCACTTTCTTCCTATTTTATGGTCTATGCCGTTCGCGATGGCCAGAGAAAAACTGCTGTTTTTGAGCGTGGTGAACTTGTATCTGAATCAGCCATTGAGTCCACGGATGAAGGAAATGGTACCTATGTTGAATTTATTCCAGACGACACCATTTTCAAGAAGTATGCCTTTAAAACAGCATACCTTGACAAAATGATGTGGAATTACTGCTATTTAAATAGAGGTCTTTCTATCTACTACAACGGTGAAAAATTCAATTCTAAAGATGGTCTCAAAGATTTGCTTGAGAACAACATGGATGGCGATCCGCTTTACCCCATCATACACCTCGAAGACGACGATATTGAAGTTGCTTTTACACACGGACGCACTTATGGAGAAGACTATTATTCTTTTGTCAATGGTCAGCATACAACACAAGGCGGTACGCATCAGAGTGCTTTCAGAGAATCCGTGGCAAAAGTAATCCGGGATTTTTACAATAAAAATTATGAAGCCTCTGATATCAGGCAGTCTATCGTTGCTGCAATTGCGGTCAAGGTTATTGAGCCCGTTTTTGAATCTCAAACAAAAACCAAACTAGGATCTCAAGAAATTGAACCTGGTGGCAAATCTATGCGTGCTTTTGTCAATGATTTCCTCAAAGATAAACTCGATAACTATCTTCATCGCAATCCAGACGTTGCAGAAATTATTGAGAAGAAAATCAAGCAATCTGAGCGCGAACGGAAAGATCTAGCTGGCATTCGAAAAATCGCACGTGACCGTTCTAAAAAAGCTAGTTTGCACAACAAGAAGTTGCGCGATTGTCGTACACATCTTACTGATTTAAAGGATGAACGCCGAGAAGACACCACACTCTTCATCACCGAAGGGGACTCCGCAAGTGGTTCAATTACCAAGTCTAGAGATGTCAATACGCAGGCCGTATTTTCACTTCGTGGAAAGCCGCTCAACTGTTATGGCCTTACTAAAAAAGTAGTTTACGAAAACGAAGAATTCAACCTTATCCAAGCAGCATTAGATATCGAAGAAGACATGGATAACCTGCGCTACAATCGAATTGTTATCGCCACAGATGCGGACGTCGACGGTATGCACATCCGAATGCTGCTTTTGACCTTCTTTTTGCAATTTTTTCCTGATTTGGTAAAGCGAAATCATGTCTATGTTTTACAAACCCCACTTTTCAGGGTTCGCAATAAAAAGAAAACAATTTATTGTTATTCTGAAGAGGAGCGTAGGGCTGCAATGGCAGAACTCGGAAAAAATCCTGAAATCACACGATTTAAAGGTTTAGGTGAAATTTCTCCAGATGAATTTGTTCATTTTATTGGTGAAGATATCCGTCTTGAGCCCGTTATTTTGACAAAAGACGCCTCTATTGATTCTATTTTGTCTTATTTCATGGGTAAAAATACCCCAGAGCGTCAAGATTTCATCATAGACAACCTCCGCGTAGAAAAAGATCTCCCAGAATCACCCACGGCCGATACCATGGAAGAAGCCGATACCACCGAATTAGCATCATAATATGGCAGAAGACGAAATCAAAGATCAAATGTCACAAGAAGAGAGTGGGCATAATCCATTTGAAAAACAGCACTTAGACGATAAAATTGTGCCACTCAATGGCCTGTACCAAAATTGGTTTTTGGATTATGCAAGTTACGTCATACTCGAGCGAGCAGTTCCAAGTTTATATGATGGACTCAAACCTGTTCAAAGGCGCATCTTGCACTCCATGCGCGAAATGGAAGATGGTCGCTACAACAAAGTCGCCAATATCATCGGTAACACCATGAAATTCCACCCTCATGGCGACGCTTCTATTGGCGATGCCTTGGTTCAAATTGGTCAAAAGGATTTACTCATCGATTGTCAAGGAAACTGGGGCAATACACTTACTGGTGATGGTGCTGCTGCTCCGCGCTACATAGAGGCACGTCTAAGCAAATTTGCTTTGCACGTAGCCTTTAATCCAAAAACGACCAATTGGCTAGCATCCTATGATGGTCGTAATAAAGAGCCACAACAATTACCAATGAAATTTCCACTGTTGCTTGCCCAAGGTGCAGAAGGTATTGCTGTTGGTATGGCTTGCAAATTTTTACCACATAATTTTATCGAGCTCATTGAGCAGTCAATCAATCATTTACGAGGTAAGAAAGTGGAGATTTTACCCGACTTTCCAAATGGTGGAATGGCAGACTTTTCGGGATATAACGACGGATTGCGTGGTGGCCGTGTGAGAATTCGTGCAAAGATTCGTAAAGTAGACAACAAAACGCTCATTATCAATGAAATCCCATATGGTACGACTACCACTTCTTTAATTGAGTCAGTTATCAAAGCCAACGATAAGGCCAAGATCAAAATCAAAAAAATTGAAGACAACACGTCCTCTGAGGCAGAAATCATTGTTCACTTAGCACCCGGGGTTTCTCCTGATAAGACTATCGATGCACTTTATGCCTTCACAGACTGCGAGGTGTCGGTATCACCCAATTCCTCAATCATTGACGGAGAAAGACCGCGTTTTATGGGTGTTTCTGAAATACTCAAAGTGAATACCGATCACACGGTCGCCTTACTCAAGTTAGAACTCGAAATCAAACTAGACGAGTTAGAGCGACAATGGCATTTTTCTACTTTAGAAAAGCTCTTTATCAATAACGAAATGTACATTGATTTCAAGCACTACAGTGACCGAGAGGCACTCTATGCTTATCTCTACGATCGTTTCAAGCCTTTTAAAAAGCAATTACTGCGCGAAATACAAGATGAAGATTTGCACAAACTAACGCAAATCCCAATGATCCGAATTACGCGTTTTGATGGCGATAAAGCTGATGAAGCATTACTCAAAATAGAAGAGGAAATGCAGCAGGTTAAGCATCATTTAGCCAATTTGGTGGAATACGCCATCGATTATTTTAAGGACCTTAAAAAACGATTTGGGACTGGAAGAGAGCGCAAAACAGAAATCAAAACTTTTGACACTATTTCTGCGACTAAGGTAATCATTGCCAATCGTAAACTCTATGTGGATTACGAAGAAGGCTTTATCGGCTATGGCCTTAAAAAGAATGAACCAATTTGTGATTGCTCAGAAATCGACGATGTCATTTGCTTTTTCTCAACCGGTAAACTTATGATCACGAAAGTGGCCGATAAAAAATTCATCGGCAAAGGTCTGATTTTTGCCAATGTTTGGAAAAAAGGAGACACCCGAACTATCTACCACTTGTTTTATCAAGATGGTGCGGGAGGTCCAACCATGATGAAACGATTCTATGTCAATTCAATTACCCGCGATACAGAATACGACCTCACCAAAGGCACTAAAGGCTCTAAAATGTTATATTTTAGCGTGCATCCGAACGGAGAAAGGGAAGTGGTAAGCGTATTCTTGCGTCCGCGTCCGCACCTCAAACGCCTGCGTTTTGACATTGACCTAGGAGCCTTGCTCATCAAGGGACGTAATTCTGCAGGTAACCGAGTCACCAAAGAAATCATTCAAAAGATTGTCCAAAAAGAAGTTGGAGGTTCCACTCTTGCTGCGCGTAAAATTTGGTACGATACTGTTGTAGGCAGACTCAACGACGAAGGCAGGGGTAAATTCTTGGGTTCATTTAAAGGAGAAGACCGTATTTTAACTCTTTACAAAAACGGAGATTATCGACTGAGCAGTTTTGATTTAGCTACTCATTTTGATGAGGATATGATCCACATTGAAAAATGGATTCAAGATAGACCTATTTCAGCAGTCTACTACGATGGGGAAAAGGAATTGCATTACGTGAAGCGCTTTATGTGTGAAGTAACTCAAGATAAACGTGTATGTTTCATTTCTGAAGCTCAAGGATCTTATCTAGATGTCGTTTCAACAGCCTATCGTCCTGAAGCTAAAATCATTTTTAATAAATTACTTAAAGAGACAAAAAACTTACCGGACCAAACCTTAAACCTAGCAGACCTTATTGAGGTCAAAGGTTTGAAGGCACAAGGCAATCAAATGACCAAGTTAAAAGTGAAGGAAATTATCCTGAACCATGCTATTGATGAAAGCCCGGAGCCTTGGCCAAAAGAAGCAGAAGCAGAACATCAAGATGTTCAGGTAGAGGAGGGGGTAGAAGCAGCTACAATGGAATGGGATCTTTCTAAAAACGAAGATGATAATTCAGATCAAATACCGCTATTTTCTACAGAGCCTGAAGCAGACTAATTAGACGCTAAATAAATGAGCAATATCATTTTTTTCCGAAAGGTCTTTGCTTATTTTTGTAAACAACTTAAATCAGTAGCAAAATGAACTTGCTCAAAGAAGACCGAATAAATTACCTCAATATAGGCCTTATGTTGATAACGGCAGTATTGGCTTATTATTTTCCATTTGAGACGTTTCTCTTGGCTTATGCTTACTTGGGTCCGTTGCATTATCTTACTGAAATCAGTTGGCTTCATGACCGTCAATATTATGCCAAAGGCAAGTGGGATTACCTAGTATTACTTGTTGTAGGTATTTTACTTTCTTATGCTGCATTTGCCAAAGACTTTGGTGTTAGCAAGGATGTCTACGATTATTTTGTCGAGATGAACCTTTTTGATAAGCTTTTGGTTTTTGCACTTTTTGCCTCTATTTTATTTGCTTTAGTTAAAAGTACTTGGATCAAATTAGGAGCAATTTTCTTACTCTATATATTTGTAGGTGGTTGGTTAAGTCCCGAACGGGCTCAAGAAAATGCGGACAGTACAACAATTTTTGCACTCACTGCACTCATTCCAACACTTATTCACGTCTATATATTTACCGGTTTGTTCATGCTTTACGGCTCACTCAAATCTAGAAGTGTTTCAGGGCTTTGGCAAATGGTGGCATTTATTGTAGTACCCCTCCTTTTAGTCTTTAGTCTTCCTGTTGATGACAAGAATGGGTTTTTGTCAAAATTTGGAAAAGATGCCTATTATGCAAAAGGTGATGGTTTTTACAATACAAACTTCCTCATTTTAGATCATTTTGACCTCATTGAAGAACAAAAACTAACCAACAAGGAATACCTCGACATCATAACCAAAGAAGGCAATAAAAGTTACTTTTTAGGTCAGGGCCTTATTGATACACTTGCTTTTACTACGCATACAGACTCATTAAGGGAAATTGCTGAGCGCCCCTTTGTCGTCAAACCTATGCCGATCAATACAGCTAATTTAGCACCGCAGTATCAGTATGATCACCTGTTGTATTTTTTTGATACATCCCAACGATACATTAACGCTATCAACGAATATCGCTTTGAAGCCTTACCAAGAAAAGTGATGAAGTCGCGAACCAAAAAAGAAATTGATGGATTTATCTTCTTTTCAGAGGTTGGTATTATGCTCATGCGTTTCATTGCATTTGCATATCTCTATCATTACCTTAACTGGTTTAGTAAAACAGAAATTATACGTTGGCACAAAGTTCCAAAAGTGCGTTTTATTTTAGTCATTGTTACCTGGATTGCTTCTTCAGTTTTCTATACATATGACTACTCTTTAGGCCTCAGCTTATTATTTTTCTTGAGCTTTTCACATGTTTTGCTTGAGTTCCCACTGAATATTATATCTATTGTTGGCATCGGTACCGAAGGGTATTCAATTGTTAAAAATGGATTTAGAAAACCAATCAAGTCTTAATCTTATCTAGCAATCTATGTTCAAACTCACCTCTTTACTAGTCACACTATGTTGTGTCACTACGTTAACTGCACAATTAGTCAATTACACACCAGATGGTCGTTACACACTTTCGACAGAGGGTGCGTCATATTTTGCAAAGCTTTCTTTAGACTGCACAGCAAAACCTACACCACACTATTACTATCAAGCACTTCGTCAACCCGGAGACACTCAAACACCAACTGAAATATGGCCAGCATTTTATGGTTGTTATGACTGGCATAGTGCTGTGCACAACCATTGGGCGCTCATTAAAATTCTAAAGAACTTTCCCGATATTGCTGAAGCAGGAGCAATTCGTAACAAGCTCAATGAGAGCTTTACAAAAGAAAATATTCTTGCAGAATATCAATATTTTGAAACCAATAAAGAGCGTTATGTATTTGAATTCCCTTACGGTCAGGGTTGGTTGCTAAAGGTTGCAGATGAATTGGCAAATTGGAACGATCCCGATGCCGAACGTTGGTTGCAGAATTTAGCTCCATTACATCGACTCTGTGCTGCGGCAGCTCAAGTAATTTGGAAAGATGTGAAAGAAGTCAAATTGTCTGGTTCTCATGATGCTCCTTCGCTCAATCTTTCTTTCGCCATTGATTACGCTCGTACTTTTGGCGATGCTGATTTACTTAAAGTTGCGCTCAAAGCTAGTAAGAGATATTTTGGAAAAATGACAAAAGCTCCTTTACGAGCCGAGCCATTTGAATACGACTTTATGTCTGCCTCCTTACTAGTAACTGATTTGATGCGCAAAGTCTACGATACGGAAGATTATTTGGAATGGTTAAAAAAATTCAGTCCTGGGTTATTTGCTGCACAAACTGCGAGTAAAGACTTACAAATCAAAAAATCTGATAAGCACGATGGCTATGAATCACACTGGGATGGCTACCACTTGAATCGCATTTGGTGCTTGAATGGCATGCTCAAAACATTTCCCGCAGGTACGCTCGACGAGGCAACAAAAGAAGCGTGGGTTACAGCTATGAATGAAATGTGGGATTATGCACAAGAAAGTATTGGTAAAGGTAACTACGACATCGACCACTGGTTGTCGTCTTTTTCCGTTTTTGCTTTAATCGGTTACGAGTAGGCTCACGCGCTCAATCGCCCAATTTAATTGTTCCTCTCGACTCAAATCTGAAGTATCCAAGATAATGGCATCCGCTGCCTTCTTAAGTGGGCTTTCTTGTCTGGTGCTATCCTGATGATCGCGATCTATTAAATTTTGTTTGACCGCAGCCTTGTCAATGAGTTCTCCTTTGGCTTTAAGTTCTTCCAAACGTCGTTGCGTTCTGACTTCTATTGATGCGGTTACAAAAATTTTAAGTTCTGCATGAGGAAATACAACTGTTCCAATATCTCGACCATCCATGACAATTCCACCGCCAATACTCATTTGTCGTTGGAGTAGGACTAATTGTTCACGCACCGCTTTGATTGTTGCAACTTTTGATACAATTGATGCTACTCTCGGAGATCTAATGACCTCAGTTACGTCTTTGTCATTAAGCCACACTTTTTGATCTGTGCCTAATTGAATAGAAAGTGAGTTGAGGACCTGCAGTAATTTCGCTTCATCAATGGCATCATTTTCAAGAATCAAACCATTTTCTAGCGAATAATAGGCTACAGCGCGATACATCGCGCCGGAGTCTACAAATGTATAGCCAAGATGTTTGGCAAGGGATTTTGCAAGTGTACTTTTACCGCAGGCGGCATAACCATCAATTGCTATTGTTATTTTTTTTTGCATCAATAGTAAATAGCTCTTCTAACTTTACTGATATACTTGGCAAGGCGAATGACTTGTTTGGTGTAGCCAAATTCGTTGTCGTACCATGCATATAATACGACATTCTTGCCATCAACTGAGGCAATGCTTGCGTTGGAATCAAATACACTACAACAAGTATTCCCAATAATATCTGAAGACACCAATTCTGGGTCAAAGGAGTAGAAAATTTGATTAACTAAATCGCCCTGTAAGGCGGCCTCTTTTACTGCAGAATTTACTTGATCTACTGTTACATTTTTTTCGAGTTCCAAGCTTAAAATGGCTAATGATCCATTTGGAGTTGGTACGCGTACCGCATTGGCAGTTAATTTGTCTTTGAGTTCTGGTATTACTTTTGTAACTGCGGATCCAGCTCCAGTAGAAGTAATTACCATATTGACAGCTGCTGAACGCCCACGACGTGGTTTTTTGTGCATGTTGTCAAGTAAATTTTGGTCATTGGTGTATGCATGTACGGTTTCAATGTGTCCCTTTACAACACCAAAATGATCATTAACTACCTTAAGAATTGGTGAAATCGCATTAGTTGTACAGGACGCGGCAGAAAAAATATTTTCATTCTCCACATCTAGCGTGCCTTGATTGATGCCATATACAACATTGGGTATTTCTTTTCCAGGAGCAGTAAGTAGGACCTTGCCAACACCTTTAGCTCTTAGGTGACGAGAAAGTGCCTCTCGATTAGTAAATACACCTGTATTGTCAATGATGAGCGCATTTTGAATGCCATAAGCAGTGTAGTCTATATCTTCTGGGTTTGCAGCATCAATCATATGCACGATTTGTCCATTGATGATGAGGTTTTTATTAGTCAGGTCTTCTATGACCGAACCTTTAAATGCACCATGAACAGAGTCATTTCGAAGTAAAGATGCTCTTTTGACGATATCTGCATCTGATGAACCACGAGTCACTATGGCACGTAATCGAAGTTGTTGGCCCTTACCGGCTTGTTTGATGAGTTCTCTTGCTGCTAAGCGTCCAATTCGACCAAATCCGTAAAGAACGACATCTCGCGGTGCTATGACTTGCGGGGTTTGAATATTGCTCAGTTTCTCCATTAGAAAACGGGCCATGCCATTTTGTTGGGTGCGACCTGTTAACCATTCGCTTGCTAATAAACCAATATCCAATTTTGAGGCTGGAATGTCAAGGGTCATGAGTGTTTCTGCCAATGCTGCTGTGGTGAAAACATCAATTGGTTTGTTTACAACCTGTTTGGCGTATTCGTGTAAATTTAATATTTCCGAAATAGTGATGTCGGTCAAATGATTTCGGAATAGAACCAATTCGATTCCTTTGTCGTAGAGAAGTTCCCCTACCTTGCTTTGTAATTTAACAGCTGCTCTTTCGCGCTCAATGTGTAAATTAAGCTCCTTTTCATAACCGTTGTTCGTTTCCATTTTGTTGTTGATTGATGTTGTTGATTGATGTTGTTGATTGATTTTTGATAAAAAAAAAGGCTACCCAAATGTAGGTAGCCTTGAATATGTTAGCCTAAGTAAGACTTCAAGAGTTTGTTTCGAGAGGTGTGTCGGAGTCGACGAATCGCCTTTTCTTTGATTTGCCGTACACGCTCTCTAGTTAAATTGAACTTGGCTCCAATTTCTTCAAGTGTAAGACCATGGTTCATGCCAATACCGAAAAACAAACGAATGATTTCTCTTTCCTTATCAGTGAGTGTGCTCAATGAACGCTCTATTTCTTTTTGTAAAGATTCTGCCATAAGCATGTGGTCTGTACGTGGAGAGTCTTGATTAGCCATCACATCCATGAGTGTACCGCCGTCATCATTCGTAGTTAGAGGAGCATCCATTGATACGTGACGTCCAGATACATTGAGACTTTCTTTGATTTTATCTTCGGGTACCTCTAATGCCTCAGCTAATTCCTCAGCACTTGGTGGGCGTTCAAATTCTTGCTCAAGTCGAGAGAATGCTTTGTTTATTTTGTTAAGTGAACCAACTTGGTTGAGTGGTAATCGAACAATACGTGCTTGTTCAGCTAGCGCTTGTAGAATCGATTGACGAATCCACCACACGGCATAGGAGATGAACTTAAAACCTCTCGTTTCATCAAATTTTTGAGCAGCCTTTATCAGGCCAAGATTACCTTCATTGATAAGGTCAGGAAGTGTCAATCCTTGGTTTTGGTATTGCTTTGCTACAGAAACCACGAAGCGAAGATTCGCTCTTGTGAGTTTTTCGAGTGCTTTTTGGTCACCGGCTTTGATCCGGCGAGCAAGTTCAACTTCTTGTTCGGCAGTAATGAGTTCTTCACGACCGATATCTTGAAGATATTTATCGAGAGATTGACTCTCGCGGTTGGTAATGGATTTGGTGATTTTGAGCTGTCTCATGCGCTTATCTATACTGGGTTACTAGGTAAAGTTCGACTTTTGCTTGTTAGGCAAAGTAACGCCGAAAATCAGGGATAAAAAAATTTGAACTATGGTTTTTTTATTGAGTTATTAACGAGTTCTTAACTTTTTCAACGAGATCTGATTTCGGCGAAATATGCTTATAATCCAAAGCCTCGATAGTCTTTTTTACCGGTTTCATCCATGATTTCGAGTAAAATTCCCCTGTTCACACCACTCAATTTTTCAGTGAGTTCGGTGACTGTTTCTATGGGTTCATTATTGATTTTTGTGATGATAATTCCTGCCCGGAGCCCCAATGACTTGAGCTTTCCTGTGTTGATGGTTTTGATTTTTACGCCATAACTGATGTTGAGTTCTTTTCTTTCTTTGTCAGTAAGCTCTACGAATGTCGCACCTAGCGCATAGTTTTTACTGATTTGTTCTTTGGAAAGTAGTTCTGTTGCGCCATCCTGATTGCGTAAGACCAAATCTTTGGTAAGGAGATCTCCATCCTTTCTTCGGAGACTGAGCGTGACTTTATCACCTGGACGACGTTTACCAATTTCTTCTTGAAGCGCAGCAACTGAATTAACTTCTTTATTGCCGATTTTGAGGATAACATCGCCATCCTTGAGACCAGCTTTATCAGCAGATCCACCTTCAATTACTTTGGCAATAAATACACCTTTAAGGTCTGGTAATTTATTTTTTTCTTTGATCTCTTGCGAAACATCTGAAATTTGTACTCCTAAATAACCTCTCTGCACAATGCCAAAATCAATGAGGTCTCTCATGACTTTGTCAACAAGGTTGACAGGAACGGCAAATGAATATCCTGCATAGGAGCCAGTTTGTGAAGCAATGGCAGTATTGATTCCCACAAGCTCTCCTCGGGTATTGACTAATGCACCGCCGCTATTTCCCGGATTTACAGCGGCATCGGTCTGAATAAAAGATTCGATTGGAACCACTTCTTTAGAATTCCGTTCTGAAAGTAAATTTATGTTGCGGGCCTTGGCCGATACGATGCCTGCTGTTACAGTAGATGTGAGATTGAAAGGGTTACCAACTGCTAATACCCATTCGCCAATTTGAAGATCATCGGAGTTGCCGATTGGAATGGCTGGAAAGTCTTCTCCTTCTATTTTAAGTACTGCAATATCAGTAGACGGGTCCGCACCTACAACCTTTGCGGTATATTTTGAATTGTCATTTAGGATTACTTCAATTTCACTCGCGTTTTCTATTACGTGATTATTCGTCACTATATATCCTTGAGAAGAGACAATAACACCGGAACCAGCGCCAGCGCCATATTGTTTGAATTCGCGTCCACCCGCACCTGGGCCATAGAAAAACTCTTGGAAGGGGTCACGTTGAAAAGTGGTCTGAACCACTTTGGTAGTGATGTGCACCACCGCATGCACTGTGCTTTCCGCTGCAGCAGTGAAATCTAGTCCTTGTGGTACGCCGTTGTAGTCGACTTGCTGTAATGGTGTGCGACGATTTCCGTCTAGAACTTGGTCTGATAAACGGCTACCGTGATGTTGCATGATGACATAAGTAGCCAAAGGAAGGGTACCTCCTAAAATACCCAAGCCGAATAATTTGAGTGTGCTGGTTAGTGTCATATTGTCATTTTTTAAGTTTGTAAATTTGTAAACGCAAAGAGCGTTCCAAAAATTGCACTCAAAATGTTAAATTTTGTTAAGAAATCGTAACGATTATTCAACTATTTTTGTTCGACTGCAATGACAATAACTTTCGTAAAATATCAAGGCACAGGTAACGATTTCATTATGCTTGATAATATTTCAGGTAAATATGACATTTTGTCCATTGCTGTCATTCAATTGCTGTGCAACCGTAAATTTGGCATAGGTGCAGATGGGTTAATTTTACTCAAACAACATCCAAGTTTAGACTTTGAAGTAGTTTATTACAACGCCGATGGTTCGCAGTCATTTTGCGGTAATGGTGCTCGTTGTGCAGTAGCATTTGCCCATTCTATTGGATTACTCAAGAATGCTCATACTCGGTTTTTGGCAATAGATGGCCCACACGAGGCGTGGCTCTGTCAAGATGAAGTTAGGCTCAAAATGTCTGATGTTGAACCAATTGAAGTCCTTGAACATGCTTTTCAAGTAGACACGGGCTCTCCTCATTTTGTTTTATTGGATGATAATCACCATGCAGCTCACGTCTTAGAGGTAGGTCGTCAAATTCGCTATAATGACACTTACCAAAAAGAAGGAATCAATGTCAATTTGTTGTCTGTTCAAGATTCCTATCTAAAAGTAGCAACTTATGAAAGAGGCGTAGAAGCGGAAACGCTATCTTGTGGAACCGGAGTTACAGCTGCAGCACTAGTTTTTGCCAGGCTACAAAATTTACCGTCTGGCCATGTTAAGGTAATAACCAAGGGAGGAGAACTCTACGTAGATTGGAAAATGAATGCAGATTTATCTTTTTACGAGGTTTATTTAACTGGTCCTGCTCAACGCGTCTATAATGGAACTTATGAGCTTAAAAGGTAGTATTATTACGTTAAGAGCCGTCGAAAAGGACGATGCTGGCACCATTTTTCTTTGGGAAAACAATCCGGCCAATTGGAAGGTCTCCAATACTGAAGTGCCTTTTTCTATGTATGATATTCATCAGCTCATTGAACAGCAATCCGATATTCGCAAATCAGGCCAAATGCGTTTGGTTATCCAAACTGCAGCAGACAACCGTCCAGTAGGAGTCATAGATCTTTATGACCTCAATTTTAAACATGGTTATGCGGCTGTAGGAATTCTAATAGCCGAAGATCAAGACAAAGGGAAAGGATTTGCAGGTGAGGCGCTATCTTTGCTCATCACATATTGTAGAGAAACACTTGAACTTCGAAATTTATATTGTCAAATCCATCACGATAACCAGGCAAGCATTCAGTTATTTGAGAAATCTGGGTTCTTTCATGCAGGTACCCGTAAGAATTGGCTGCGCTATAAAAATCAACTTTTCGACGAACTCACTTTTCAATTATGTCTAACAAGGGAAAACTGATCTTATTATTTAGTGCAATAGCCATAGCAACTGTAGTACTGTTATTGCCCAAAATAAAGTATTATTACGGTGCATTTCAGAAATCTTCCAATACCGAAGAGCTTACTGTTTATATCTCTTCTGATCTGCTAACGGTCCAATCTATTTCCTTATTACTTCAGCAAAATGGAGTAATTGACCAAGCACCACTATTTGAATTGGTTGGTAATCAAAAAGGAATGAATCAAAGAAATATTGCACCTGGTAAATACATAATTGCCCCCAGAACTGCCTATCGCCACATTTGGAATGGATTTACTAAAAATGCAAATAACAATGGCAATGCAGAACTCCCCGTACAAGTAAGCTTTGAAAACTGTCGTACCATCAATCATTTAGCTGGAAAACTCCAAAATCAACTTGATTTGGATAGTGCAGCGTTTATTCACTATCTTCAAAATGGACATCATTTAGATCGCTTAGGCTTTACCTTTGATGAAATTCCTGCTTTGTTTATTCCCAATACATATCAAATGTACTGGGACCAAACACCTCAGTCATTTGTAAATCGAATGGCTACCGAATTCAAAGCGTTTTGGTCTCCTGAAAGAAAAGCTAAATTGCTTAAGGTGGGTCTTCAAACACCAAGTGAAGCAGTTACTTTAGCAAGTATAGTTTATTCGGAGCAGTCGCGTAGGGCAGAGGAGTGGCCAATTATCGCAGGTCTTTATTTAAATCGAATTAAACAAGGAATCAAATTGCAATCTGACCCCACTTTTAAATTTTGTTGGGGTGATCAGCTCAAAGGAGTTCAACGATTATTGGCCGTACATCGCGACATCGATTGCCCCTACAATACATATAAAATAAAGGGATTGCCGCCTGGTCCGATATATTTACCTCCAGTTGGTGTGATCGATGCAGTACTCCATCCAAGTCAGCACGACTACATATTTATGTGTGCCAAACCAGATTATTCTGGAACACATAATTTTACAGCTTCGGGAGCTGTCCATTCAAAAAATGCCAAAGCCTTTCAAAATTGGCTGGCTGCAGAACTTCGCAAAAGAAAATAAGCTATGAAAAGAAGACAATTTATTCGTTTTGGTGCCTTGTTGAGTGCCCTCAGCTTAGTAGATAAATCAAAAGCTAGTCAAACCGTTGTACATTCTTTTTCAGGAAAAACCAACACCCCTTTAGTGCTCTCTACTTGGAATCATGGCTTGGCCGCCAATGAAGGTGCTTGGCAAGTACTCTCTAAAGGTGGATCTGCGCTCGATGCGGTAGAGCAAGGTGTGATGGTCACAGAAGCAGATTTGACCAATCGCAGCGTAGGGGTGGGTGGACGTCCTGACCGTGACGGACACGTTACCTTGGATGCATGTATTATGAGCGGGGATTCCAGTTGTGGTTCCGTCGCTTTTTTAGAAGGAATTGCTCACCCTATAAGTGTTGCTCGAGGCGTTATGGAACGCACCCAACATGTGATGTTAGTTGGTGATGGCGCCCATAAGTTTGCCATTGAGCAAGGTTATCAGACGGCCAAAATGCCCATTCCAGAAGTCAAAAAAGATTACGATAAGTGGCGAAAAGAGCATAAAGACTTGTTCAAGAAACCAGAGATTAACCACGAAAACCACGACACTATCGGCATGATTGCCCTAGATTCAAATGGTCAACTTGCCGGAGCTTGCACCACAAGTGGATGGGCATACAAAATGCATGGACGTGTGGGCGATTCGCCGATCATTGGTGCTGGATTATTTGTAGATGACGAAGTTGGTGCCGCTACTGCCACAGGACTTGGTGAAGCAATTGTTCGTATTGCTGGTAGCCATACCGTCGTTGAGCTCATGCGTCAAGGGTTGTCTCCAGAAGCAGCATGCAAAGAAGCTTGCATGCGTATCATAAGAAAAAACAAAGATCTTACGGGCTTACAATGTGGTTTTATTGCCATCGACAAAAATGGAAACTACGGTGGATATTCCATCTTCGCTGGCTTTAATTATGCGCTTAGAACTCAAGACGGGGAAGCTCTAATCGATGCTAAATTCGATAGAAATTGGTAATGCGTAGTGTTTTCTTCTTTTTTGTATTTGCAGTGAATATTGTTCATTCCCAAGTGACACTTTTTTGGGAAATGTATCATCCAATTCAAAAAAAATGGATGCCATTTGGAAAAATGGGAACGGTGCAAGCATATTTATGGCTCAACGGTGAATTACCCGACCCATTTTTTGGTGAAAATGAATCAAAATACCAATGGATTGAAACGCATTCATGGGCTTTTCGATCTAAATTCTTTTTAGATGAAGCCTTCTATAATGCAGAAGAACTGACCCTCGATATCCCCAATTTAGATACTTATGCGCAAATCTACCTCAACGGAAAGTTGTTGGCAAAAACAGAAAATTTCTTTATTCATTACCGTTTTTTGCTGCATCACGACGAGTTGTTGTGTGGGTATAATCAGCTGGAAATCAGAATAGATTCGCCGATCACTTACCACGCTAATTCAGGAGCCAATCAATCCTTTACCTATCCAGCTCCCAACGATGTTGGGAGTGAGAAAGTGGCTTCCTTGACCCGCAAGCCTCAATATCACTTTGGTTGGGATTGGGCACCAAGGCTCAATACAATTGGTTTTGCCTATCCAATTACCATTGCAGTACCTCCTCCAATACTTGTCGAAAATTTAAGGGTCAATACTTTAAGCATTACGGAAAGTAATGACGCCAAGCTTACTTTAAACTTTAGTATAGAAACAGCGCAAGAAGGACTTATTTGCAGAACCGGACATTTCAACGATATTCAAATAGCGGGTCAAGAACATGTTCAATTAGAACAAACGCTATCCAATGTTCAGCTCTGGTGGCCAGTAGGGCAAGGAGCTCAGCATTTATATAAGGATACGCTTCGTTTTTACAATGCAAACGAAGAACTAATCCATGAACACCCTTTTACTTTTGGGATTCGCAAAGCTGAATTACTTCAAGAAAAAGACCAATGGGGCACTTCCTTTGTTTTCCAAATTAATGGCCGCAAAATATTTGCAAAAGGAGCCAACCTTATACCACCGGGAATTTTTGCAGGGCCTTCCTTGGATAGTGCTTATGTTGCACTGGTTGCACAAATGCAAGCGGCTAATTTCAATATGGTTCGCATATGGGGTGGCGGCATATATGCTCCTGATTCCTTTTTACACGCTTGTGATCAGGCAGGAATTATGGTATGGCACGACTTTATGTTTGCCTGCGCAATGTATCCTGGTGATGAACAATTTATAAATCTTGTTAGCCGTGAAATCAATCAACAAATTCCGCGTTTGGCTGCACATCCATCATTGGTTTATTTCAACGGCAATAATGAGGTTGACGTAGCTTGGCATCACTGGGGTTTTCAGGCTCAATATAATTTGCAAGAGTTAGAACAACAAGAAATTGAATCAGCCTACGAACAATTATTTAAAAAGACACTCCCTAAGTATGTAGATTTACTCACCGATCAAAGTATACCTTATGTCCATACTTCTCCGCTGAGTAACTGGGGTAAGGACGACAATTTTAACCATGGCACCATGCACTATTGGGGTGTGTGGCACGGTAAAGACCCATTGCACGATTTTGCCAATAAAGTTGGGCGCTTCAATGCTGAGTACGGTTTTCAGAGTTTTCCTGAACCAAGTGCAGTGAATCGCTTTGCGCTTCTTGAGCAACAACGCTTAAACTCTGCTGTGATGAAAAATCATCAAAAGTCTTATGTGGGCAATATCATGATAGAGAAACACGCCAAAATCTATTACGGAAAAGCCAAAGACTTTGAAACCTTCATCTATTTTTCCCAACTTACTCAACGCAAAGCGGTTAGTATGGCTATTGCAGGCCACAGAGCAGATGCACCACGCTGTATGGGTACGATATTCTGGCAGCTCAATGACTGCTGGCCAGCTCCAACATGGTCTAGTTTAGATGATCACAACAATTGGAAAGCGCTGCATTATGCTGTACAAGAAGATTACCGCTCTATTGCCGTACTTGAGCAGGTTAAAGATGACATGCATTACCTGGTACTCACCAGTGACCTACCCGAAGATACCCTCGTAACTGTGCAGATTGAAATGTACAATCCAGATGGTTCGTTAATTCAAACCCAACGTAGGACCTATCCGCTTCAAGCCAATAAAGTACAGGTATTAATGGCTCTTTCCGAGAATAAATTAGGATTTATTAAAGTAACGCTAGACGAGCAGTATACGCGCTTGTTTACCTTTATAAGCAAGAGGAAAGTTCCCAATATTCAACCATCTATGTCTGTCGAAATACTCGATCCGGTTTTGAAAAAAGGAGTGGTACACATAGAATCTTCACAACCATTGGTCGATTTTTGGATTTTTAGCCGGCATCAAGAATTACATTTTGAACGCAACTTTGAATCACTTTTACCTGGTAAGCATTCGCTCGAATTTACCTATGAAGATCACTTGCCAACACTAAGCGAAATCTCTTATTTATTGCGCTGAGACCTGCAGCGATCGGAACAATACTTTACCTCGTTCCAGTTTTTTTCCCATTTTTTGCGCCATGTGAAGGCTTTCTGACAGCTCAGACAAATTTTTTCGGGTAAATGTTGTTTTTTAACACCTTTCATTTGGATTGAAACAAAAAGATTCAAATGTTGTTTCAAAAGCATGGAAGAGAAAACCCTTACAGAACAAGATATTGACCGTATTGTTGAAATGGCCTGGGAAGACCGTACTACATTTGATGCCATATTTATGCAATTTGGATTGAAAGAGGCAGAAGTAATTTCGCTCATGCGCAGAGAGATGAAACCTAGTTCGTGGCGCATGTGGCGCGCACGTGTCCAAGGAAGAGCTACCAAGCACAGTGCTTTAAGAGGTTTTGAAGTCGGCAGACACAAATGTACTTTGCAGCGCAACATCACTGGTAACAAGATTTCCAAGCGCTAAGCCAATAGGATTAATTATTTTTGTGTGTTTTTTGTGGATTTCCCTCCAAAATAACTCTTTATTATATGCGCTTATTATCCATTCTATTATTATCTTTTTATTGTTTGCTATCAAACAATGCTTTAGCACAAATTCCGCCAGAAAGTTCTACAGTTCGAATTGTAGACACTATTATTCGGACAATTATTCCCCAAGCACCAAATCGGATCATCACCTACATGGAAATCGAACTCATTGCTGGACGTAATAGCGGTTATTTCATGCGTCGCATGCAATCTATTGATAAACTCAATACCAATCAAATTACAGAGCTTCCCGCAAGAAGTTTACCTGAAGCACTCACTTTTGTAGGCGGGGTAGATGTACGTCAGCGCGGCATCAGTGGAACTCAGGCTGATATTGGTATCAGGGGAGGGAATTTTGAGCAAAGCCTCATTGTGGTTAATGGTTTCAAAATGACAGACCCTCAAACAGGACATCATGCAGCTAATTTGCCGATTCCGCTTCTTGCTGTCTCGGAAATTCAAGTATTTAAAAGCCCTACAGTTTTGCAATTCGGACAAAGTGCATTAACCGGTGCTGTGCATATTTCTACTCAACTTAATTTACCACAAGAGCTTAAAGTCAGTACCTACGGCGGTAGCTTTAATAGTTTAGGTGCCCAAGCTTTATTGCGCACGAAAATCAAAAAATATCAGCAGTTATTGGCCGTATCAAGGGACCAGTCAAATGGTCATTGGTACAATTCAGATTTTAAGAATCATCAATTATTTTATACCGCCTCTCATCCAATTGGAATAAATGAAAAGCAACAACTTTCGTATCTGGTAGCTTTTACAGATCGCAATTTTGGTGCCAATGGCTTTTACTCCAATAAATATCCTGATCAGTGGGAACACACGTCAATGGCTATGGCGGGTATCAAGCATCAGGTGCAATTGGCTGATTCCCGTCTTATTTTAAGGCAGCAATTGCTCCTGCGTCGTCATTCTGATGAATTTAGACTCAAAAGATTCGATCCTACCTTTTATACCAATTCACATGTGTCAAATGTACTTGGATATGAATTACACGGAACCTATTACATGGGGCGCCAACGCCTAGATTTTGGTATTGAAGAACGTTTTGAACAACTCCAAAGTAGTAATTTAGGATTGCGTGAACGACAATATCAAAGCACGTTTTTCCAAGGGAGTGGGTTTTTAGGAGAATATTCATATGCTGCGGGCTTGCTCGTATTTGCCTATGATTGGCAAAACCCGCAATTAATGCCAAGTATTCAATTAGGTAGGTCATTTAAAGCTGGGCAATATCTTTTTGCAAATTACAGCAAAGGAAACAGGGTGCCTAGCTGGACTGAAATGTACTATTCAGATCCGTCAAATATTGGCAACCCAAATTTACAACCCGAATATTCACATGCAACTGAAATTGGTTGGCGCAAGGTATCAGCTTATAGAGGCGAATACAGAGATAACAAACGACTTCGAATCCAAGCGGGAGCAGCACTTTTTTACAGACAGCATACCAATATGATTGATTGGGTGAGGGATGCGTCTGAATTTACACCCAATCCAAATCCATGGAAACCAGTAAATATTGCAAGTGTTGCCTTTCGAGGTCTTGAAACTAATCTTCAATTCACGCTGCGCAGCAAGAATACTTGGGCCCCGAGTAAACTAAATTTCAATTACACCTACATCAGTGCACAGCATGATTTTTCAAGTGAGCAAGAATCGCGATATGCGATCACTAGCATGCGCCATCAGCTCAATAGTTTGTTGTTTCTAGATTTGAGTAAACATTTTAAATTGAGCCTCACCTCCAGATTCATTCAGCGTATAGACGAATCTTTGTTTCAGGTAATAGATGCCAAAATACAAGTGCCTTTGAACAATGATTGGGTTGTATTTGCAGAAGCAAATAATTTAACAGATACGCAATATGTTGAGGCAGGTTTTGTGCAGATGCCCGGACGATGGTTCAAGCTAGGGCTTACTTATAGTCGCAAAGCAAAAGAACGTGTTGGGCAATATTAAATGAGTTGTTTAATACCCTACCTTTGCCCGCGTACGCTGAAGTACTCCTTGGGCTACATCTCTTGCTTTTTGAGCACCAATTGCTAACGCAGCTTCGATTTCATCTGGATTTTCCATGAGGTGATTAAAAGTGCTTCTTTGATGTTCAAATTTTTGAAGTATCAAATCATAGAGCGCTTGTTTGGCATGGCCATAACCGTAATTTCCAGCTAGGTAATTTGCCTTCATTTGCTCCACTTGATCAGGGTTAGCTAGAAGTTTGTAGAGCGCGAAGGTATGGCAGGACTCCGGATTTTTTGGTTCCTCTAGCGGTGTGCTGTCAGATACGATGGACATGATTTGCTTTCGGAGTTGTTTTTCCGGTAAGAAGATATCGATATAATTATTGCGAGATTTACTCATTTTTTCACCGTCTGTTCCTGGGATGAGCATCGTGTCGGTTTGTATTCTTTCTTCAGGTAGAACGAAAGTTTCACCGTAGGTTAAATTAAATCGATTGGCAACATCTCTAGCCATCTCAATATGTTGTTTTTGGTCTTTTCCGACGGGTACTATCTGGGCATCGTATAATAAAATATCTGCTGCCATTAGGATAGGATAGGTGAACAATCCGCCGTTTACATCATCGAGGCGCTCAGCCTTGTCTTTAAACGAATGAGCCAAGGTTAATCTTTGGTAAGGAAATTGACAAAGTAGATACCACGTAAGTTCGGTCACTTCAGGCACATCTGATTGTCGGTAAAAAACGGTTTTTTGGGGATCGAGGCCGAAAGCTAACCAAGTAGCTGCAGTTGCATATGTATTTTGACGCAGAATAGCCCCATCTTTGATTTGAGTCAATGAGTGCATGTCGGCAATGAACAAAAATGATTCATTGGCTGGCTCTTCAGCTAAAGCTATTGCCGGTAAGATTGCCCCAAGGATATTTCCAAGGTGAGGAGTGCCTGTACTTTGAATTCCAGTTAAAATGCGTGACATTGCGTGAATTTTGTTCAAAATTAGTCATTTTGAAACGTTTTTGAGTGACCATGGCGCTCATCTATTTGCTAACTTTGAACTATGCAAAAAATCAAAGGTTTGTTTGGTCTCATTTGGAAACTCTACATTGCCGTCGTATTTTTTGTTTTTGCTTTGCTTTTCTATCCTTTTTTCTGGGCCTTGCAACTCAAAGCAGAATGGCGAAGACACGGTTTTCAAATTTTTATCATTTGGAGCTGGTTATTAAGGATATTTTGTATCTATCCTGTGCGCATCAGGCTCAATTCCACTTTGCCGTCTTCACCATTTATCATCGTCTCGAACCATAGCTCCTATTTAGATATTTTTCTGTTACCATCCATTTTACCAAAACAACCGTTCGCATTTTTAGGTAAAGCTGAAATTCTCAAATACCCTATTGTTAGGACGTATTTTAAAGCCCTAAATATTCCTGTATACCGCAAGGATAAATCAAAAGCAGGTCAAGCACTAGGTCAAGCGCAAAAAGCAATGCAAGCTGGCTGGTCTATTGTTATTTTCCCTGAAGGAACCATTCCAGAAGAAAATATACCACAGCTTTATCCATTTAAGAATGGGGCTTTTCGTTTGGCAAAAAATTTGAATGTCCCCATATTACCATTGACCTTTACTCAAAATTTCCATCTTTTTTCAGACCCTACACAAATTCTAGGTCCTGCTCATCCAGGAGTAGTAGAGGTTTATATTCACCCTTTTATTTCAACAGAAGAAATTGCTACACTCACAACAGAGCAGATCAGTGATAAATGTCATCGGATCATTGAAGCACCACTGAAGTTAGCACATCCTCATCTATTTAAAAAGTTGTAATTTTGACTTATGGAAATTAACGACGCATTACTCGACCATATTGCCAACCTATCAAAATTATCTTTTGAAGGTCCTGAAAAAGAGGCTATACGTCAAGATCTAGAACGCATGATCAACTTTGTGGATAAGCTCTCTGAACTTGATACAGCCGGAGTTGAGCCCCTCATATTCATGTCACAGGAAGTCAATCGACTCCGAAATGATATGCCCGAAAACACTGTCAGTCACGAAGAGGCATTGCGCAACGCACCTAAAAAAGATTCTGATTATTTCCGTATTCCTAAAGTATTAGACAAATAACTTGAAGGTTAGTGGGTTTACATTCATCAGAAATGCCATTCTACTGGACTACCCAATTGTAGCTTCTATTCAATCTATATTGCCGTTGTGTGATGAGGTAGTTGTAGCAGTTGGTAACTCAGACGACGATACCTTATCACTGATCCAAAACATTGACCCGAAGGTTAAAATTATACAAACCATTTGGGACGATACGCTTCGTGAGAATGGACGCGTATTGGCAGTGGAAACCGATAAAGCGCTTGCTGAAATTACACCCAACGCTGATTGGGCCATTTATATACAAGGAGACGAAGTCTTTCATGAGGCGGATCATCAAGCTATTCGTGCAGCAATGGCGGCCTATCAAAAAGATGATGAAGTTGATGGCCTGTTGTTTGATTACTTACATTTTTATGGTTCGTATGATTACATCGGAGTCTCCAACAATTGGTATAAAAAAGAAATCCGAATTATTAAACCAGGACGCGGTATTTATTCATTTAGAGATGCCCAAGGATTTCGAAAGGTTCCTGATCAAAAACTCAAAGTTGCTTTGGCAAATGCAAACGTATATCACTACGGATGGGTAAAAGACCCCCAGGCAATGCAACGAAAGCAGGAACGATTCCATAGGCTTTGGCACGACGATGCATGGCTAGAAAAAAACGTAAAAGCTGCTACATCTTTTGATTATGAAGACCATATTCACGAATTAGCAAGGTTCGAAGGAAAACATCCTAAGTGGATTGCGGACCGTATTGCCGATCGGAATTGGACTTTTCATATAGATATTTCAAGAAATAAAAAAACGATAAAGAATCGACTCAAAGATTTCTTAAAGGCAATTGGCATTGATACAAATTATGCCAATTATACGGTCATTCGTTAGCTTTACTGGGCTAAGCGAAATTTGCAATACTTGATTATATGCCCTCGATTTGAAAAGAATTCCTCATAATATGTTTTAATGTGGAAGATTTCTTTAGTTTGGGCATCCAGATTTTCAGGAAGATTGGCATACAAATCAGGGTAGCATTCCAACATTTGGTGACCATGTTCTTCGATTTGTTCGAGTGTGTAGTCAAACAAAACATTAGAATCAGTTTTCATGTGAATGATGCCTTCAGGCTTTAAAATCCTTTTGTAGCGGGCTGTAAAAATAGGAGAGGATAGCCTTTTTCGTGCTTTCTGTGGTTGTGGATCAGAAAAGGTGAGCCAAATTTCATCGACTTCTCCTTCTGCAAAATAATCCAAAATAAAATCTATTCTGGTGCGTAAAAAAGCAACGTTATTCAAGTTCGTTTCAAGGGCTTCTTTTGCACCAATGTAAATGCGATTTCCTTTAAGGTCTACACCAATGAAATTGCGATCTGGGAAATGTCTACCCATTCCTACTGCGTATTCGCCCTTACCGCAACCCAACTCAAGAATAATAGGATTGTCATTTTGAAAAATACGAGTTCGCCAATTTCCTTTTATTTCAAAGGGTTCGCCCATGACTGGTTCGAAAACATTTGCAAATGTTTTGATCGCTGCAAAGCGTTTTAACTTATCTTTTCCCACGGCGCAAAGTTAAGAGAATCCTTGTAATTTTGCGCCATGCATTTTGTTGAACCCTTTTACAATTGGCGCGGTTATTATATTGCCGATGAAGACCCAAATTCCCCATTTTTTGGTAGAGAATACAGCGAATTTGCATTTAGTAATACTGTCTATAATTTTTATATCCATCCACAATGGGATGACTTTGGATCTCCAACACTTTTTTTAAAGGTTCTTTACGTGGATTATGATGAAGCATATGCCATTATTGAGCTCATCGGCGAATGGAATGATGCTATAGAGAATGACATCATGCTGCTCAAGCGCGACGTCATTGATGTTTTGATTGAGGCCGGAATCAATGCGTTCATCTTAATTGGCGAAAACGTACTGAATTTTCACCATTCCGACGACTGCTATTATGAAGAATGGTTCGATGATGTTGAGGATGGCTGGATCGCTATGGTCAATTTTCATGATCATGTAATTCGCGAATTTGAGCACGTAGGTATTGACCATTATTTTGTAATGGGAGGCGAACTCGAAGAAATTGAATGGCGTACCTATCAGCCCCAACATTTCTATCAGAAGGTAGCTGCTTTGGTACAGAAGCGGATTGGTTAATATTGGCTAAAGACTTTGTTGAGTTTGCGCAGCATCGCAAACAATAAAAGGGCCGCCAATCCCAGTAGTATGAAATTCACCAAGAAAAAGTTGGCTTTCTGTTCATAACCGTCCCACATCGAGCTCAGTACGCCAGAAAGTTTATTTCCAATGGAGGTTGCTAAAAACCAGCCACCCATCATTAATGAGGTGAGGCGTGCCGGACTTAGTTTTGATACCAACGAAAGCCCCATAGGACTCAAGAAGAGTTCTCCGATAGTAATGACCGCATAAGAGCTGATGAACCACCAAGCAGAAGATTTCTCCGCGCCATTATTTGAAGCATACACTGCTCCTACCATAACTAAGCATGAAAGTGCCGAAATAAGCAATCCAAACGCAATTTTGGAGGGTGTTGAAGGTTCTTTTCCTTTACGGTTTAAGAATGCAAAGAAAGCAACAACTAAAGGGGTGAGTGCAATCACCCAAAAAGGATTGACACTTTGAAATAAATTTGTGTTGAAAACCTTGATAGTAGCACCTTCTTTGGGCAGTTCTTTTGCAGCTTGGTTTATGAAGTAAGAAGGGAAAGCTTCAACTTTTTGATCTTTGTCAATAATGCGAAATTGCTTATCCAAATAGGGTACGCTGTCTTTAACGTAGTGGATTTCTTCGGAAAGTCTAAGGTTCGAGGTGATGGGTTGTACTAGTGCTGGTACTTCACGATCAGTATAGTTCATTGCCCAGGTATTCATTGTTGAACCATTTTGTTTGAAAATTGCCCAAAATGCAATTACCACAGCAAAAATAGAAAGCATGGCGCCAATCTGAGGTTTCTCATGAGCAGGAGATTTACGGAACAAATGCACATAAAAAAACACAACCGGAATACAACCAAATAAAAACGAATCTGTTGATTTAGATCCCACAAGAGGTGTGTCAAAAGTGAGCGGAATGAGCCCAAAAATAATTGCCGGAAGTAAAATCGTCCCAAATATTTTAAGTAGTGGCATGTCAGTTTCACCAACAGGCTTGATTTGGTCTGCGTGTTTGTAGTGTTTAGTCCCGATGACAAAAACTAAAACGCCAATGAACATTCCAATTCCAGCCGCCCAAAATGCGGCATACCATCCATACATGTTATAAAGAGCAGCACCAAAAAAGTTGCAAATAAAGGCCCCGATATTAATTCCCATGTAAAAAATATTGTAACCTGCATCTTTACGTGCCTTATAGCTCTCTTCGTTATAAACATTACCCAATAGTGTTGAAATATTGGGTTTGAAAAAGCCATTACCTAGGATGATCAATGTCATTGATAAGTAAAGAAAATTTAATTCTTTCACGGACATGAGTATGTAACCCAGCCCCATCAATAACCCTCCAATTATAATTGAACGACGGTAACCCAAAATACGATCAGCAAGTAAACCACCGATGAAGGGCGTGAGAAATACAAGTGCGATAAACGTCCCATAAAGGTCGCTGGCTTGCGCTTCATTTAAACCGAAACCACGTTCTGTATCTTTTAAATACAACGTGAAAATTCCGATCATGAGATAATAACCGAAACGCTCCCACATTTCTGATAAAAAGAGAAAGGGGAGCGCTTTAGGGTGTTTTGAACCAAACATAGGGTGGTTTTAAGATTAACGGATGCCGTGCATCATGGAAAGAAGTTTTTTCTGAAGCAAGAACAAAATTACAGCAGCAATTCCGCCCATGAAAACAAAGACCATAAAGAAGCTATACAATGAATTGACTTTGAAGCCAAAGAATGTTTTTTCTTGTACTTTAGAATCGGTCGTGATTTGTTTGAATGCAGCGTCACGTTGTTCTTTTGCTTTAATTTTACTAAAGTTAACCGATGAAATAGCTACGTAATCTTGGTTGTCAAAAGATTTTGGTTCAGCTAGTAAATCTTCCTTACCTTCTTTGCGCTCCAATAGTTGAACTTTACTTGTTTCTTCTTGGGCAAGAACCGTCTGTACACTCACGTATTGTTCAGGATATAACTTAGAGAGCATGCCTGCAAAATCATTTGCCATAGCATTACTCATGAACCAAATACCCATCAATAATGAACCTAAGCGCAAAGGTGCCAATCTTGCTACCATGGATAATCCAATAGGAGAAAGACATAGTTCCCCAAGCGTATGGACCAAATACATACTCAATAACCAAAACATGCTTGTTTTAGTGGATCCTTCAACACCAGAGACACCAACAGCAATTATAAAGTATCCTATTGCCAGTAAAAATAAACCTACTGCTTGCTTGACAGGAGATGCCGGTTCCATATTTTTCTTACCTAAGTAACCCCATAACACTGCAAACAACGGTGCAAAAATGATGATAGCTAATGGATTGACTGATTGGAAATAGGAGGCAGGCATTTCCCAGCCAAAAATAGTACGATCCGTTTGTTGATCTGCAAAAAGCGTAAGTGATGCTCCGGCTTGTTCAAATGCAGACCAGAAGAAGATAACAAAAAACGCAATAATGTATATTACTATGATGCGAGAGCGCTCAATTTTAGAAAGCGAAGGATCTGTAATTACAAAACCAGATGCGGCAATTGAAGTCGCGAAAATGAGTGTAGATACAAAGTTAAAACCAATTAGTTGCATGAAAACATACCAAAGGGCACCATATACAGCTAACCAGAGTGCGATGCGTTGGATGGGATTTGCAGTAGGTGTGGTGTCTTTGGCCTCTTCAACCGTTTTTTCGATTGGTTTTGGTTTACCCCCTACAATCTCTCCCTCAGAAGAGACAATATATTTGTTTTTAAGTATTTCAAAAACAACTACTCCAATTAGCATACCAATTCCAGCTGCCATGAATCCCCAGCGGTAATCAATTTTCTCAGCGAGTGTACCACAAACAAGCGGTGAAAAGAAAGCACCTAAATTGATACCCATGTAAAAAATAGAAAATGCTCCGTCAACTCGTTTGTCGCCAGGGGCATATAATTGATTAACCATTGTTGAAATATTCGGCTTGAAAAAACCGTTACCCACTATAAGTGACAAAAGACCAATGTAAAAGAAAATGGAGGCTACTGGTGTTCCAATTGAACTTGCTGAAAAGAAGAGCATAAATTGACCAATTGCCATAATGATACCACCAACAAAAATTGATTTTCTATTTCCCCAATATCGGTCGGAAATGTAGCCACCAATCAGTGGAGTGAGGTAAACAAGGCCAGTATAATTTCCGTATAAGCCAGAGGCAAATTCAGAGTCAAATAGAAGTGCTTTGGTCATGAAAAGCATCAATATGGCACGCATGCCATAATAGCTGAAGCGTTCCCACATTTCAGTTACGAAAAGCAGGTAGAGTCCTTTTGGGTGTCCTTTTTGAATAGTTTGTTCCATAGTTTGTTCACATTAATTTGGCCGAATATACTAATTTTGGCGCGAAAATAAATAAAATGACACACTGGTTAGAACGTACTGAACTCCTGATGAGTAATCAAAGTATGCAGCAACTCAAAGTAGCACATGTCTTGATTGTTGGTTTAGGAGGTATTGGTTCATACGCAGCTGAGTTTATCGCGAGGGGCGGAGTGGGACGCATGACAATCATCGATGGAGATGCTTTTGATGCAACAAATAAAAATCGACAGCTGACCGCACTTGATTCTACTATAGGGAGAAATAAAGCCGTTGTACTTTCCGAGCGCATCAAAGAAATCAACCCTGATTGTCAATTGACGGTCATAGAAGAGTTTATCTTACCTGACCGCGTTTGGCAAATTTTACAAGAAGACCAACCAGATTATGTGATGGACTGTATAGATTCCGTTACACCAAAACTCGAATGGATTCTCGCGTGCAAGCGCTTGAAAGTGAAAATTATTTCCCATATGGGCGCAGGAGGTAAAACCGACCCTGCTCAGGTTCGCGTGGCTAATATGGAACAACTTTCAGGCTGCAAGTTAGGTGCTCATATCAAAAAGCGCATGAAGCGTAAAAATGCATCGTACCGCGGGGTAAAAGTAGTCTTCTCAACTGAGGTTCAACAGCCACACTCCCTTCAAATGACTGATGGAACGCGTTACAAGAAGAGTTTTTATGGTACGGTAAGCTACATGCCAGCACTGTTTGGACTCATGGGTGCTGCAGAAGTTCTGCGCTATTTAGCAAATGGAAAGTCATAAATTAGTTTTATTTATTGCATTTATGTAACTTTTGGCTCTTAAACAAGCTAAAACTATGAAAAGAAATGCCTTATTTTTAATGGGACTACTCAGTTCCCAATTGGTCTCAGCCCAGTTATTTTCAGATAATTTTGATCAATATAATGCCGGTGATTATCTTGGCGTGGAATCTGCCATCTGGACTACTTGGACCGGAGTAAATGGAGGAGCGCTCGATGTAACGGTCACCAACAATAACGCGCAAAGTGCTCCAAATTCCATCTATTTTTCCTCCACGGCAACCGGAGGTGGGCCACAAGATGTTATTCTTCCGTTAATGACAACAAACGTGTGGTCCGATGGTGTATTTACCTTCAGTGCAGATTTCTTTGTCAATAACAACAAAGGTGCGTACTTTAATTTTCAAGGCGCTCAAAATATTGGATCTTTATGGGCACTTAATGTAAATATGATTCAGGGCGCACTATCAATAGATGATGGTATTACAAACGACTTATGTGTCGCTACTTACCCGCAAGCAACCTGGTTCAATCTTAAAATAGAAGCCAATTTGACATTGCATGTTTGGAAGGCATATATCGATAATCAATTGGTGGGTACTTGGTTGAACGGCGTGAATACTTTAGCATCTTTGGATATTTATCCGCTTTTGAATCATCAGTTTTATGTAGACAATGTAGTATTGGATCACCAGCCTTTTGTTTTGCCAAATAGCAACGCTGCTGTGGCTAGCATTAGTTCAGGTGGCAATATTGCGGGGCAAACGGTAACGCCATCAGTAGTTATATTGAATAGCGGGCAAAATCCGATCACCTCTTTTGATTTGACACTCAACTACAATGGGCAAGATTATGTTCAGAATATTTCCGGTGTAAATATTTCAAGTACAAATACTTATGAGATAAGCTTTCCAAACTTAGTTTTGGTAACCGGTGCGAATGACATGACGGCAACCCTTACCGCTGTGAATGGCGGTAATGACGATAACGCTGCAGACAATACACTTACACAAGAAGTAGATCCAATTGTGCCGGCGGCAGGTAAAATAGTGGTTGGCGAAGAAGCTACAGGTACTTGGTGTCAGTGGTGTCCGCGAGGTGCTGTCTTTATGGATAAATTTGCCAATGACTACGATGGTTTTTGGGCTGGAATCGCTGTTCATAACGGAGACCCAATGACCGTAACTGATTACGATGCGGGAATTGGTACACTTATCGGAGGCTATCCAAGTGCTTTGGTGGATCGCCTTGGTGACGTAGATCCTTCTCAAATGTCTTCAGACTTTTTTACGCGTTTGCAAACCGCTCCAAAAGGTGTGCTTACCAATGGAGCTAACTGGGATCCGACAACTCGTGAACTGAATGTCTCTATTGGCATTGAAATGTTACAAGCTACAAACGGTTCTTACAAAGTTGCGTGTGTTTTGACTGAAGATGGAGTTACAGGAACAGGCTCAGGATACAATCAATCAAATGCTTATGCCGGTGGAAATAATGGCGTTATGGGTGGCTATGAGAGTCTGCCTAGTCCAGTTCCTGCTGCTCAAATGGTATATGATCATGTTGCACGTGCTATTGCACCAGGATTCGCAGGCCAGACAGGTGTAATTGCCGCCACTACAACTGTTGGTGATAATTACACCGCTAACTTTAGCTTTACGCTTCCAGTAACTTGGGATGAAACTCAAATGCATATTGTGGGCATGCTCATAGATCCACAAGGTAAAATAGATAATGCTGGTTACACCACCATTCCAGAAGCGGTTCAAAATGGATATGTTGGTGTTGATGAATTGATTGGCGCTATCAATCTTGAGGAAATGTTGAGTATTGCTCCTAATCCAGCGAGCGATTTCACCCAGATCAACTTACACATTCCCGCTGTAGCTCCTGTTAGCATTCGCTTATTAGATGCCAAAGGTAACATCATTCAGGCGCGTCAGTATGGTAGCTTAGAAGGTGATTTTGAAATTGGTTTGAATACCGCCAATTTTGCGGCTGGGCTCTACTTAGTAGAACTTGAAATCAATGGCCAACATATACAAAAGAAATTGATGATACACTAAATGGAGGTATATCCGTAATTAGAAAAGAGCCGCAATTTGCGGCTCTTTTTAGTTTTTAGAAATTACTTTAATGTTGGCTTTTACGAGTTCTGCCTTTTTTCGAACTTCGTCCATATGGTCTGCACTAATGGTGACATGTCCCATTTTTCGAAAGGGTTTGGTGTGGCTTTTTCCGTACAAATGCGGATGAACACCGGGAATGTTTAAAATGGTTTCAAGTCCTTGATATAAAACGGGTCCTTCATGTCCTTTTTCACCTATTAAATTAAGCATTGCACCAGCACTGTGAAATTGAGTTTCTCCAAGAGGTAAATTAAGGATTGCTCGCAAATGTTGTTCAAACTGGGAGCAACGTGCAATTTCAATGGTATGATGACCGCTATTGTGTGGCCTTGGCGCAATTTCATTCACAAGTAATTCGCCATCATTCGTCAGGAATAATTCAACCGCCAATAAACCAACCATTTCTAGCTTTTCTATGAGATCACTGGCAATTTGTTGTGCTTTCTTTTCGATATTTGGATTGACATCAGCAGGTGAAAACAAAAATTCGACCAAATTGGCCTCCGGATTGAATTCGCATTCAACTAGACCAAATGATTTGATTTGACCATTTTTGTTGCGCGCTACTATAACGGATAATTCTTTCTCAAAAGGAACACATTCCTCTATTATTGAAGGCTCATTAAAACTAGACACGAGTTGTGCCTCGTTTTTAATGATCTGAACACCTTTGCCATCGTAACCCCCTGTTCGTAATTTATGTACATATGGAAAATCGTATGGAATCGTGTCTCCAGGATTGTAAAAAACAAATGGCGCAGTAGGAATTTGATGATCGAGATAAAATTGTTTTTGCAGCCCTTTATCTCGGATGAGTTCTAGGATATGAGGTTGAGGATAAACTTGAACTCCTTGCTTTTCTAGCTCACGAAGTGCGTCGGTATTGACATTCTCTATTTCTACAGTGAGGAGATCTTTATTTTTTCCAAAATTTAAAACAGTCTGATAATCAGTGAGTGAGCCTGATTCAAAGCTATAAGCGATGTGAGCGCAGGGTGCGTTGGGGTCAGGGTCAAGCATGTGTAATTGGATGTCTAAACTATTCGCCGCTTGAATTAGCATGCGCCCCAACTGACCACCGCCGAGCACGCCAATTTGTAGTTCCCTACCGTACCATGATTTTGCCATGGAGCAAAGATACGTTTAAAATTGTACCTTTGTACGACGATGCGTTCAGTGGTTCACATACACGACCTTTCTTTCGCGCCCTTCATTTCGGAAACGACAATACAAACGCGCATTCAAGAATTGGCAAGTCAGTTAGATACTGACTACATTGGCAAGGATCCTTTATTCCTAGCGGTGTTAAACGGTGCTTTTATGTTTGCCGCTGATTTGTTCAAGCATTTAAAGTGCCAGCCAGAGCTTTCTTTTGTAAAGGTAAGTTCTTATGTTGGTACCAAATCAAGCGGAAGGGTTGATGAACTCATTGGCTTACAAACTTCCCTCAAAAAACGCCACGTCATTGTCATTGAAGACATCCTTGATACCGGTGTGACAATGGATAAAATTTTTACACTTTTAGAGTCTGAACAACCAGCTTCATTAAGCATTTGTTCAATGCTTCTAAAACCTTATTCTTACAAAGGAAAACATCAACCCAAGTATATTGGTTTTGAGATAGAAGATCAATTTGTGGTTGGATATGGACTTGACTATAAAGAACACGGCCGTGAATTACCGGCTGTTTATCAATTAATCAGATAGATATGTTAAATATTGTACTTTTTGGCCCTCCAGGAGCAGGTAAAGGAACCCAATCAGAAAGACTCATCGAAAAATACGGTCTTGTACATTTATCAACTGGCGATGTTTTTCGCGCTAATATCAAAGGCGAAACTGAACTAGGTCAATTAGCCAAAAGCTATATGGAGGCAGGTCAACTCGTTCCTGATGAGGTAACGATTAACATGTTGCGATCAGAGGTGGTTAAATACGAAGCTCCTAAGGGATTTATTTTTGATGGATTCCCACGCACAAATGCCCAGGCAAAAGCTCTTGATGAATTTCTATCAAGTTTGCAAACAGAAATTACCTTAATGCTAGCGCTTGAGGTAGAAGAAAATGAGCTAAAAGCCCGCTTGTTGAAAAGAGCAGAGGTATCTGGTCGTCCCGACGATGCCGATCCAGCGGTAATTGAGAAGCGAATTTCAGTGTACAACAACGAAACAGCTCCAGTTAAAGAATTTTATCAAGCTCAACACAAATTTGTTGCCATCGATGGCATTGGTAGCATCGACGAAATTACTCAACGTTTATTCTCTGCCATAGATACTCAAAAATAAATGGCTTCAGACAATTTTGTTGATTACGTAAAAATTCACTGTACTTCCGGCAATGGAGGCGGAGGATCAACCCATTTCAGACGTGAAAAATACATTCCCAAAGGGGGTCCTGATGGAGGTGATGGCGGAAGAGGCGGGCATGTGATATTGCGCGGCAACAAACAGCTTTGGACGCTATTACATCTCAAGTTTCAAAAACACATCAAAGCCGGACATGGCGCACATGGTGCAGGTAATCTGAAGTCCGGATCTCAGGGGCAAGACGTCTACATTGATGTGCCGCTAGGTACGCTTGCCAAAGATGGGGAAACCGGTGAAATATTATTTGAAATTACTGAGGAAGGCGAGGAGCGAATCATTCAACGTGGAGGAAGAGGGGGTTTGGGTAACAACCATTTTAAATCGCCTACAAATCAAACACCTCGTTATGCACAACCCGGTGAAGAAGGATTAGAAGGCTGGAAAATCCTAGAGCTTAAAATTTTAGCTGATGTAGGTTTGGTAGGGTTTCCAAATGCCGGAAAAAGCACTTTACTATCTGTGCTATCCGCTGCCAAACCAGAAATTGGAGACTATCCATTTACTACTTTGCGTCCGAATTTGGGAATTGTGTCTTATCGCGACTACCGATCGTTTGTCATGGCAGATATTCCAGGTATCATCGAAGGTGCTCATGCAGGTAAGGGGCTAGGTTTACGTTTTTTACGCCACATCGAACGTAATTCCCTTCTTTTGTTCATGTTGCCAGCTGATTCAGCTGATATCAGAAATGAATATAACATTCTGCTCAATGAATTAAAACAATACAATCCTGAGCTCTTGCATAAGGAAAGATTGTTGGCCATTACCAAATCAGATATGCTCGATGACGAATTAAAGGCAGAAATCAGTAAAGATTTACCTACGATTCCCTATGTTTTTATTTCTTCAGTAGCTCAACAAGGACTAATGGAGCTTAAAGATTTGATTTGGAAGCACCTTAATAATGACTGATTTTATTCTTAGACTTGATCACGCATTACTCTTACGCATCAACTCATTACATGCGCCATGGCTTGATGAATTAATGTGGTTGCTTTCCTCAAAATGGATCAATATTCCAGTGTCTATTTTGATTTTTGCGGGCTTAAAAACTCAGTTTAGTTGGAAAAAGTCATTCCTACTTTTAGGTTCTACCCTTGCAGTGGTTTCATTATCAGATGTTATTTCAACTCATTTATTTAAAGATGTATTTGAGCGCTTACGCCCATCACACCATCCGGTGCTGCACTCTTATTTGCATTATTACTTCATTGCTCCAGATAACCCGTATTTAGGAGGTCGTTATGGATTTGTATCTTCACATGCTGCAAATTTAGCAGCGATGTTTACTGTCATCAATCCATTTTTGCCGTACAGGAAGCATAGTAGGATTGCCTTAGGTTTTTATGTTCTCCTTGTGTGTTATAGCCGTATTTACTTAGGTGTTCATTACCCTAGTGACATCTTATGCGGTGCACTACTTGGAATTCTAATTGGATTTGTATTTAGACAGTTCCTTATTGTTCAATTTCTAGATAAAAAGGTATGAAAACAATCTTATTTGTTTTTATTGGTGGAGGCTTAGGTAGTATATTTCGTTGGTGGATATCGAGACTATTTCCATTTGAGAAATCTATCTTTCCCTATGCAACCTTACTAAGCAACGCAATAGCAAGTTTAGTGTTAGCCTTTGTTATTTTTCAATTGAAGGAGCATCCTAAATGGACAAGTATACAACCTTTCCTCATTGTTGGTTTCTGTGGGGGATTGTCCACATTTAGTACGTTTTCTTATGAGAATTTTCAACTTTTACAACAAGGGCAATTGGCCATTTTCGGATTCAATATCTTTGTTTCTCTTACCATAGGCCTTCTGGCGTTTTGGTTCTTGGCGCGCCTTTGATGGCCTGACCAAAGATTGAATTATTTTCTGCCCTTCTATTTTTCCTTGATTGCTTTTTCGTATATCCCAAAGAAATTTACGATCTTCTTTTCTTGAATTTGTTGGATCAATAATGGGTAATGGGTAATCGACTCCTAACCTAAAGTCAGCTAATTCCAAATCCATTTCGGTCATTTTCCATGGTTCATGTACGAAAGCAATTGGGAGACTTGCAAGCTCTGGCACCCATTTTTTAATAAAAATCGCCTCCGGATCGTGTTTATAACTATTATGCACAGGATTATACACACGGATGGTGTTAACCCCAGTGGTACCTGCTTGCATCTGAAACTGAGGATAATGAATACCGGGTTCAAAGTCTAAAAAAAGATTAGCTAAATGATCTACACCATCCTTCCAGTTCTGAAGTAAGTGGTGACACAAAAAGGAAACAAGCAGTGCCCGCATCCTAAAATTTATCCACCCTGTTTGTTGTAGACAACGCATGTTGGCATCTACAAGAGGAAAACCAGTATGACCAGATTTCCAGGCCTTCAGTAAATTGATATCGTGCGGATACGACAAACCTTCATATGCTTTGTTAATGCATTTTTCTGCATAACTACAATCCGTTTCAAATTTTTGGATAAAATGACAATGCCAATGTAAACGAGTTAAGAAGGCATCTAAGTTTTTTTTGTTTGCTGAATTCTTTAGATAGGAAGAGCTTGCCCTGACTACTTGTCTGATGGAAAGATTTCCCCAAGCGAGAAAAGGAGAAAGCCGACTGCAGCTTTTCCTACTCAATTCTGGTTTGGAGATTCCGTTTTGATAATGCCAACTTCTTTTTTCTAGAAAATCTGTTAGATAGCGTTGGGCATATTTAGGGCCTGCTTTTTGAAATTGAGTAGGATAATTAGTGAGTTGTTTTTCAAGAGTTGTGGGTAAATGAAATGGATTTTCCCAATTGGCAGTGTTGCGATCTAATTTGGGTTCGAAATAAATGGTTGGACTATTCACATGAGCAAACCAAGCTTTATCCCAGTCTTTTCTATTTTTTATACCTCGTATGATTCCATCGCGCTGAAATTGAGTCCAGGTGATTTGCATTTGATTGAAATAAGCGCTAATTTCTCGGTCACGTGCATATGTTCTTGGTGGCCCTGATTCTTGATAACTCCAAACGGATTTGAGCTTAAATTCATGATGTAGGGCTTCAAAAATACTGAGCGCATTTCCCCAGCAAATATGAATCCTTCGACCAATCAGTGCTAATTCTGAATTCAATTCTTGAATAGAAGCAATCTGAAATTGCCAGTGTCGAAGTGAATTTTCTGGAGCCGACCATTCGTTTGGTTCCAACATCCAAATGTAAATCAAGGGCAAGTCGCTTTGCTCTGCAGCAAACAATGCGGCGTGGTCTTGAAGGCGCAAGTCACGTTTGAACCATACCACCCCCACATCAGTCTTCACGGCGCAAGTATTTTTGTACTTTTTTCCAGTAATTGAAAAATGAACCTGGTTTTTCCAAAGAAGCAACAGGCCATAACCAATCACGTTGATCGCATTGTAAACCATTGGAGATTGTTAATGGATGTTCTTTTGTAAATGTCTTTTTCAGGTCCAAATTCCCTTTAAATTCCTCCCATGTGCTCACAACAATCTGTATATCTGGTATTTGTACCAATGCGAGTTCGTTGATCCAGTCAAATACACTTTTGGTAAAGGGATAATCATTCCAGTGGTCTAGGTCCCAAAATAATATTTTGTTGGCAGTTTCCTCTTTTCTCCAATTTGGATCGAGGTGATAAGGCGTGTATAAATGAGTAGGAATTGTTTTGTTGAGGATAGCTACATTGGTACTACTTGGTTGAAATGGATAGTCTGGGTTTTGCCAAGCGGTAGTAATATGCAACGAAGGTAAATTTTCATAAGAAGTATCAAGTGAGCTACCCGATTGTTTGCTGTCGGTGTACTTATTGATGTTGTCTTGGTTGGCATAATAGACTTTAGGTGCATTAGCCCCACAAACCCATTGCCAACTCAAGTGATTACTTGCGGCATCAGCGTCGCAGAGTTGTCCAAAAAACCATTTGGCTGCGGTGCGCCAATGAGCCCCGTAATGATTACAAACAAGCGCAGCCAAATACATGCGTAAGTGATTGTGCATATAACCCGTTATTTTGAGTGTGCGCAGTGCATCGTCAATAGCATGAATACCTGTGTTTGTCTCTAATACTGGAGTCGGTAATTGGTTCTCGTTGTATATAAAATGTTGCGCTGTTCGCACCTCAATTTGGGGATTATGGTGCTGCCAAATACGCTGTGAGTGATCGCGCCAGCATAATTCCATAAGAAAAGCCTCCATCTCATAATGGGTAATTCCCCTTCTCCGAAGGCGTTCATACACTTGGCGCGTAGAAATTATTCCTCTGGATAAATAGGCAGACAACTTGGAAACTCCGCCGTTTTGGTAATTACGAGTTTTACCATAATGAACTGGATCGAATTGATCAATAAGCGCATAAATTTCCGAGATGGAAAGTAGGGGCATCATACACGAAGACTTGAAATACCGCCATCCACATGCATAATTTGACCAGTAATCCAAGTAGCATTGTTTCCTAAGAGGAATGCTGCCATAGCTGCAATGTCTTCGGGTTCACCAACTCTTTTAAGAGGGTGCCTTGCAGCATTCGCCTCTTTTTTGGCATCTGAATTAAGTAGATTTTCGGCGAGAGGTGTATGCGTAAGAGAAGGCGCAATTGCATTCACACGAATTTTAGGCGAAAACTCTGCTGCTAATGCTCGGGTTAGCCCTTCAATTGCACCTTTTGAAGTGGACACCAAAGAATGGAATGGTAAACCTTGTTGAACTGCAACTGTTGAAAATAGGATCACTGATGCTTGCTCACTTTTCTTTAAAAATGGAAGCGCTTGTTGAATGGTTTGAATAGCTCCAACTACTTGTAAACGATAGTCAGCCTCAAAATCAGCAGAAGAAAATCGGTTAAATGGTTTGAGTGAAATAGTTCCAGGGCAATATACAAGACCGTCAACTATTTCAGGAAATGCAATTGGTGTTGGATTCATGGCATCAAATTGCACCCATTTTAAATTGGGATGCTCATAGGTTGGTGAAGTTTGAGAATAAGTGGCTAAAACAATATGACCTTCGTGAAGTAATTGTTTGGCTAATGCAAAGCCTATGCCTTTAGATGCGCCAATGATGGCAATGTTTTTTGTCTCCATATTTTTGTAACAAATTAGTAGTATCTTAGTTTACATTTGTAAAAAAATAGTCGTGAATTTCTTCAAACAACATTTTGCTACGCTGCTCATCAGTTTAGCCGTCATTATTACAGGTCTCATTCTTGGGAAATCTTATATTTCAAAAGGTAAGCCGGATGATACCGTTTCGGTAATAGGTTTAGGTGAGGAATCTTTTGATTCAGACCTCATCGTTTGGCGCGCATCCTTCTCAAGAAAGAGTTATGAACTCAAAGATGCATATGCCCAACTGAATGCAGATATCCGAAAAGTAAAATCTTATCTTCAATCAAGAGGTATCTCTGAAGAGGAAATGGTTTTTGAGGCTGCTGACATCAGCAAAGAGTGGTCTAGAGTTTACGACGATGAAGGAAATCTTCGCCAAACCATTTTTGATGGGTATTCATTGCGTCAGAGCGTAAAAGTCAGTTCGAAAAAGGTAAATGTTGTAGAACAAACCTCTAGACAGGTTTCGGAGTTAATAGATGCAGGAATTGAGCTCAATTCAGATTCTCCCGAATACTATTATACTAAACTGGCACAGCTTAAGCTCAAAATGATTGAAGCCGCTACCAAAGATGCCCATGAGCGTGCTGAGAAAATTGCCGAAAATGGGGGAGGAGTTTTAGGCAAGTTAAAACATGCAGATATGGGTGTTTTTCAAATTACTGCTGAAAATTCTTCTGAGGAGTATGAGTGGGGTGGTAGTTTCAATACGAGTTCTCGCCGCAAAACTGCAAGCGTCACCATTCGTTTGAGGTACCAGATTAATTAAATTGAACTAGTTACTTTTGAGTTACTCTAAAGGAACATAGATTTATCAAGATGGAGCCACTCCAGGGTTGAATTACAGAAAATATCTTCCTTGATGTCAGCGTCTAGTTTGCTGTCTTCAATAAACTTACCAATTTCTAGATCTCCGAGCGGGAACGGATAATCACTGCCTAAGCACACCCGTTTGGATCCTTTCATTTTAAGGATATATTCAAGCGCATCGATGTCATGGGTGATGCTATCTACCCAGAATTTGCCTAGATAGTTGCGCGGATTGTGTGGGTTATCTATAGCGACTAAATCTGGACGGCAATTGAAACCGTGCTCGATGCGTCCGAGCGTTGATAGAAAAGAACCTCCTGCATGTGAAAAACAAACGCGCAAGTCAGGTAAGCGTTCCAAGACTCCACCGAAGATCAAAGAACAAGCAGCTCTAGATGTTTCAGCAGGCATACCAACAAGCCAAGGGAGCCAGTATTTTTTCATGCTGTCAAAACCCATCATTTGCCATGGGTGAATCATAACGGCCATACCGAGGCGTTCACAGGCTTCAAAAATAGGAAAATACTTTTCCTCGCTGAGGTTTTCATCGTTGATGTTCGATCCAATTTGTATCCCCACATGCCCGATAGATTTAGCGCGTTCGAGTTCTAAGATCGCAGCTTCCGGGTCTTGCATCGGGATGGTTGCAAGTCCAATATAATTTTTAGGGTAGCGTGCGACCAATTCGGCAATGTGATCATTGAGAAATCGCGAGAGTTCTAGCGCATCAGCAGTTTTAGCCCAATAAGAGAACATTACAGGAATAGTGCAAACGACCTGAACTTGTGTGTGGAATGCTTCGTATTCTTCAATGCGCAATGGCGCGTCCCAGCAGTTTTCTGCTATACGTCTAAAAAATTGACCGCCTTGCATCATATTGGCACTACCATCAATATTGGGTTCTAGGTGGATAAACTTACCATAACCAAATTTTTGTGTCCAGTTGGGCATGGTTGGCGGCAAAATATGGGTGTGCATGTCAATCTTCAGCATGGGACTTTAATTAGCGTCACGAAGATACAAAAAAGCTCAGAGTGAAAGTGCCATGATGTAGTCGTCCATCACAAAACCATTGCCTATGTCGAAAACAGCTTCTTCTCTTACTTGGAAACCTAATTTGAGATAAAAGTGTTTCGCGCTATTTGCCTTGTTGACTTGTAAGTATATAGCTTTGCAGTTGGTCTTCTTAGCGCGTTCAATTGCTTTTTTGACAAGCGCCTGACCAATCCCTTTACCTTGGAATTCACCGAGCACATATATTTTATTGATTTTTAACTCGGGTTGTTCGTTGATGGAGTTATTTTGAATCCACTCTAACGCAAGAAAACCAATCTCATTTCCTGCTATTGATAGAAGGTAAAATTCGTGTCCTTGCTCTTGTTGTTGACGTAGGGTTTCAAAACTGTACATCCAGTCTAGCATAAATTCAATTTGAGCTGGGCTGATTATGTGCTCATATGTTGCTGGCCATATTTGCCGAGCTAGATTTTCGAGAATGTGAAGTTCGTCGATTTGAGCGAGTCGGATCTGCATGGATCGAATTGGTATTACTAATTAGATTTTCACGAAAGGGGCTTGCTGAATTCGGCCATTTTGAAGCAAGCGAACATAGTAAGTACCTGTAGGTAAGTCTTGAACAGTCATCTTTCCGTTTTCGATGGCTACCCAATAACGTTTGCCATCCAGGCTGATAATTTCCGCAAAATCAGGCAATTCGACGATGGTAAAATGCAAGTAATGCTGAACGGGATTTGGGTAGACTGACCATTCTATGAGCTTTGAGCTATCTAGCGTCCCCAGGGTTTGGACCGCAAGTTGGACCGCTGCATAGGCATTGATTTTACCAGCTCCCCATTGTGGGCTGCCACCGGTAGGAATTGTGCCGGTGTAGTTATCTTGACGCGCCGTTTGCATGATGATTTCTTTGACTTGGGCAGCTGAAAGGTAAGGATTGGCTTCTAGCATGAGTGCAACTACACCCGTTACCATTGGAGCAGCCATTGATGTGCCGGAAAATTTGGCAAAACGATATGTCGTATTATTGAAATCGGTAGTTGCAACACTTGTGTAAGATCCATCAGTAAAAGAAGAAATCGCCGAGGCAATTGCTACTCCTGGTGCTGTAATATCAGGTTTCATAGCTCCATCATAGCGCGGCCCTTTGCTAGAAAATGAGGCGAGCGCACCACCAACCAAAGAACCAGAGCTAGTGGCATATTGGGTTGCATAGGCACCAACGCTAATGACGTCATCGGCACATGATGGTTCGCTGATTCCGTTGAGGTTATCGCCAGCAGTCGTTCCCGTTCCGGCTGCTAAAAATGCCATTCCCCAATTTCCTACATCATTGCTGAGTTCTGTGACATTCCAATAATGAACCGTACCGTTGCTTGCTTGCGACTTAAGCTGGATTCGCAAGCTTGTATTTGTATTTTTAACGCGCAAGCGCATTTGAGGTTTGCCGTTGAGTGGGTGAGCAGCATCTGCAGTAATGTTATACCAAATTGTATCTTGGTTTACAACCAAGAAGGTATCAATATAGTTGGGGGTGCTTGCAGTATTGTAATATGGACTTTCTGTTAAGACTACATTTGAATTGTTCGTAACGATAATTCCATTCGAAAAAGATTGGTTGGGTTCACCCCAAGCATGAATACTTTGTCCCCACATATTTGAGTTGGCGTTGTAGTCATAAAATTCAATTCTGGATTTGAGTTGGTCGTTGTTAAAGGTTTTTTTAAGATGGAAATTAACATTGCCATTGTTGCCACCTGAGTTAACGAAAATCACGCCAAGGTTGCTAAAAGCTGTTATTGCTTGACTTAAAATGGAGGTTCCATCTAAGGTGCCAAAATGATAGAGCCCCCAACTCATATTGATAACCAATCTTTTATCCGCAGCAAGTGCCTTTTGATACATCCATTGCCATGCGTCGAGCACTGCTCCTTCATCAACTAAAAATGTAACAAATAAGAACTGTGCTTCATAAGCCACTCCTCGGTAAGGACTACTAGCTCCTGCACCACCAGCAATACTAGCAACATGTGTGCCGTGGGTACCATAACTATAGATGTTAGCGGTGTCACTTCCAGCAGTCAGTATACTTGGCGTGTCAGTATATTCGGTGCCATAATTAAAGCCATTTGGAGCAGGGCCACTCGTTTTAAATTGATCCCAAGCAGCGTAAATACGATGTTGTTGAAGTAAAGTATCGTAAAAAACAGGGTGGGTGTAGTCAAATCCCCAGTCGGTGACCCCAATAAAAATATCTTTACCAGCATAACCTTGAGGTAATCCAATTCCTGCATGTACTGAATCGGCATGAAGATCAATGACAGCTTTGTCTAGATGAGGACTAATTCTACTGGCAATTTCAAGATAATTGAGGCTATTAAGACCTAAGAGGGAGTTGATTTTTTGAAGCGGTACTTTTAAAGAGATCAGCCCGGCAATAGGTTTTTGAAATAAAATTTGTTGCCTCTCAAGCTCTTCTGCTTTAAAATTGTCATTACAACGTCCGAGCATAGAAAGGCACCATTGACCCTCAATAAGATAGATGGGGTAGTTGTTGCGTAAATGAGTAGAAACTGTCCCTTTTTCCCGTAAAAGTTCGTTTTGGATTTGTTGAAGGGCGTGTCGATCTGCCTGGCTCATTTGAGGGGCAGCAAAAGCATTGAAGCTAGTAAAGCCCATTACGATAAGCATTAACAAAACAAAGCGAGACATTCTCAAATTTAACTAAAATCTAATTCAGCGGGTGCTAAATAGCGATTTTTTTGATCGTCTTACTTTTTGGAGAGATTGGTATGTATCAGTGCTGTCGCGTTTTCCGATCGTGCAGATCAAGACGCTATGTAAACCCTCTTCTCCAAGTTGGAGTAGGTCATCGAGAGCAGTTGGGTCGAACCCTTCCATAGGCGTAGCATCTAGTTCTAAGAGGGCACAAGCCGTGAGTAACTGCCCAAGGGCAATATACGCCTGTTTGCCATTCCAATTTTTAATATCAGCAATTGCTTTCTGACCTATGGCACTATGCAAGTGTTTTCTGAATCCTTGGATTTGTTCTTCTTTCAAGCCCCTTGTATCACGCATGTGATCAGCATGTTGGTCTAAAAATGCAGGCTCAAGTGCATTTTTTGCACACAAAATGAGTACTTCTGATGCGTCGGTGATTTGTTGTTGATTCCACGCAATAGATTGAATTTGAGCGCGTAACTCGACGTTGTTAATCCAAATGAAGTGCAAGGGTTGTAGTCCGTAACTAGTGGGTGTTAGTTGTAATACAGATTCTAAAGTTTGTTTGTCTTCTTCTTCGAGAATAAAAGTTGGGTCATATTTTTTTGTGGCATAACGCCAGTTGAGTGCGGAGAGTAGTTTTTCTTTCATGAATTAGTTCATTGGTACTTCTATGACAAGAATTGTGGATTTTTGTTTAATTTCAATTTCAATATTTTCCGTTTGTGAAATACCCATCGCATCTCTTTTTTGGAAAATTTGGTCTCCAATTTGAATAGCTCCATCGACTAGCATGACATACGCACCATGATTGATATTTTTCAGCGTATAACTTGTCTTAGTGCCAGAAGAGAATTCTCCGAGCGAAATCCATGCATCTTGGTGAATCCAGGTTTCTATTCTACTTTGTTCAGGACCTACGAGCTCAGAAAAAGATTCTAGCTTTAAATTATATTTCCGCTGTGCATAGCGCGGTGTTACTTGTTTTTGGTTTGGAAATATCCAAATTTGAAAGAGGTTTAGTTCTTGATTTGGATCGGGATTGTATTCACTGTGATAGATCCCGGTTCCTGCCGACATGACCTGCACTTCACCAGCATGAATTACCTCGCTGAAGCCCATACTGTCTTGATGTTGAATTGCTCCTAAAAGTGGAATGGTAATAATTTCCATATTGTCGTGTGGATGTTTTCCAAACCCCATACCACCAGCTACAATATCGTCATTGAGCACCCGCAACATACCAAAGTGAATGCGCTCAGGATTATACCAAGAAGCAAAGCTGAAGGAGTGTTTGGCATTCAGCCAGCCGTGGTCGGCATGTCCTCTGGAGTTAGCTGTGTGGAAGACTTTTTTCATAGCAGTATTTTTACAAAGTAAGCAATAGATTCATGCTTAATCCATTAACACATGTTAATACTTTTTGTTGAGAGATGTTGGGTTTTGCAAGAAATTGTGCAATTTCGTTCTATGGTATTGAGTCGTTTTTGGCTGGTTATTTTCATCAGCTCTATTTTTTTTGTGCTGTTCGCCGTTTTTACGGGGCAGTTTTACAGTATTGATTATGTTTTAAATGGTCAAAAAGACGATCCCATTCTCATTAGAGAAACCTATAAATGGAACTTACCACATTCTTTTGTTGAAAGCATGGCCCGAGCCGATAACAATACTTACATCGTAGATAAAAACCCTTCAGACCCTGACACCACCTATGTCATGAAAGAGAAGACAGTTATGGTATTTTCTGGTGTGCAGAAATCGGACGGCTTGCTCGTTACAGCAAAAAACAGCCTATTTGAACTCATTCTACCATTGATGGCTTACCTCGCCTTTTTTGCAGGTATTATGCAACTACTCATAGATTCGGGAGCTACCGAACGACTTGCTAAAAGACTCAGTCCATTTTTTTCAAAAGTATTTCCGCAGGTTCCGGTTGGGCATCCGTCAATTACTTACATGACCATGAATTTTTCTGCTAACTTTCTGGGGCTTGATTCTGCCGCTACACCATTTGGGCTTAAGGCAATGGAAAGTTTGCAAGAACTCAATGCTGAGAAAGATAAAGCATCGGATGCCCAAATTATGTTTTTGTGTCTGCATGCCGCAGGACTTACGCTCATTCCAACCTCCATTATCGGTTACCGAGCTGCAGCTAATGCTAGTAATCCAGCAGATGTCATGTTACCTTGCATTATCACTTCATTCATCGGAACATTAGCAGCTTTTTTTATCGTAGGAATACGCCAACGAATTTCATTCAGGAGTGGTTTGCTTTTGGGAGTAATTATGGCGATTATTGGTGCGATTTTTGGTCTTCTTTTTTATGTCGGCTCCCTCAATTTAGTGGACAAGAATTACTTCACTGGAAATTTTTCAGGTATTTTACTTTTTGTAATCATCCTGCTCACATTATTGTTTGCCTTTAGAAATGAATCTAAGTTCAAGGCTAAAGAAACAACTGTTTTTGATGCCTTTGTCGAAGGAGCTCGCGCCGGACTAGATACGGGTGTTAAAATCTTTCCATATGTACTTGGAATGCTTGTAGCTATTTCGGTATTCCGTAATTCAGGACTTTTTGAACTCATTGCAGGCGGGATTTCTGATGTTTTCCGATATATAGGCGTAAGTAAAGAAATTACCGACTCTCTGCCAGTTGCACTTTTAAGGCCCTTTAGTAGTTCTGGATCAAGAGGCTTTATGCTAGATGCGATGAATCAGTTTGGGCCAGATAGTTTGGCAGGTCGTTTGTCTTCCATTTTTCAGTGTTCTGCAGAAACAACATTTTATGTGATTGCTGTTTATTTTGGCTCCATTCAAGTGCGTAATACCCGTTACACACTCGGGACAATGCTTTTGGTTGATCTGATTTGTGTTTTAACGGCTATCGGTGTAGCCCTATGGTTCTTTTAACATGAAAGAAAATACGTTAGCTTATCCGTCGTTAGTTATCCTTGCTTGGGCGAAGGCCATTGAGGGTCATACCAGTTTACAGAGTTGGTTGCAGGAGAACGGCTATATTGAACTTTGGATGGCAACACAAGCCATTCGTCTACATGACCCTGCAAGAAAGTGGTTGTTGCATAATGGTTATCCTGAAATTATGGCCATGATAAGTGCAGCAGAGGGAGATGAAAAAGCTCAAAAGTGGCTGCAGAAATTTGGTTATGAAGTGTTGTATCATCTTGCTATGGCTGTGGAGCATGAACAACAGAGTTGGTTTTGGCTACGAAAGCATACAACACCAGAGTTGATCATATTGGCAAAATCAATTCAAATCATCAAGGATCGCATCGAGGAGAACCACAACGACGTCCATGCTATTCACAAAGATTTATAGCAAAAAAAAAATACAGTTATTCTAGGTTGTGACCCAGCAGTAATGTAATAGTCTTAGAGTAACATGGCAGCCGGTTGCTCCATGTAGGTCTTGAATGTTTGTAAGAATGCTGCACCAGATGCACCATCTACCACACGGTGGTCGCAAGAAAGTGTTACTTTCATGACATTACCTGGTACTACTTGTCCGTTTTTAACAACAGGCACTTCTTTGATTCCTCCAATAGCTAAAATACAAGCGTCTGGTGGATTTACAATTGCAGTGAACGATTCAATGCCAAACATACCTAAGTTCGAAATTGTGAAGGTGTTGCCTTCCCAGTCACTTGGTTGAAGTTTTTTATCTTTTGCTTTTTGTGCATATTCGCGCACCTCAGCAGATATTTGTGTGAGTCCTTTACCATCAGCAAAGCGCACAACAGGAACAAGTAAACCATCTTCTACTGCGACTGCAACCCCAATATTAACGTGTTCGTTTCTTCTGATGAAATCACCCATCCAAGCGCTGTTTATAGCAGGATGCTTGCGCAATGACATAGCCACTGCTTTGATCACCATGTCATTGAATGAAACCTTTACTCCGTCGAGGCTATTTAATCCTTTACGGGTAGCAATTGCCGCATCCATATCGATATCCAAAGTAAGATAGAAGTGAGGAGCAGTAAATTTACTTTCAGCCAATCGGCGAGCGATGGTTTTGCGCATTTGCGAAATGGGCTCGTCTGAATAAGAAACTGTTCCTGCCGGAGCAGCTGTAAAGCTTGTAGTATGAGCTGCAGGCGTATATGGAACATAATGATCTACATCACGTTTAACTATACGACCATTTTCACCCGTGCCTCCAACAGCGTTGATCTCAATACCACGTTCAGCGGCTAATTTTTTAGCAAGTGGTGAGGCAAATACGCGGTCAGCTGAAGTATTGATGGCAACAGGAGCGGGTACAGGGTTTGAAACAGGTGCAGGACTTGGAGTAGGGGCACTAGCAGGAGCAGCCGTTGGGACTGTTGTAGGAGCCTCTTCTGGAGCTGCAGATGATTCAGAAGCACCAGCACTTGCTAAGATGCCTGAAATATCTTCACCTGCTTCACCGATAATAGCAAGGATACTATTGACAGGTGCAGCTTTGCCGGTATCTACACCAATATGTAACAACACTCCGTCATAAAAAGACTCAAATTCCATGGTGGCTTTGTCAGTCTCAATCTCGGCAAGAACTTCACCAGATTTTACATTGTCACCAACTTTTTTTGTCCATGCGGCCACCACACCTTCGGTCATAGTGTCGCTTAATTTGGGCATATATACTACTTCAGCCATGTCTTTTTATTTGGGTTTTTAGTATTCTTTGATATAAGGATAGTCTGCTTGTGTGTACACGTCTTCATATAATTCGTGTGCTTCTGGGTATGGAGAATTTTCTGCAAAAGCAACAGATTCCTCTACCTCTTTCTTTACCCATGCATCGATATCTGAAAGTTCTTTTTCTGACAACCATTTTTGGGATTGAATAATACGAAGACAATGCTCAATCGGATCTTGTTCAATCCATTCGGCAACTTCGTCTTTGGTGCGGTATTTCTGAGGATCAGACATTGAATGTCCTTTATAACGGTATGTGCGAATGTCAAGTAGAGTCGGGCCTTCACCATTGCGAGCGCGAGTAGCTGCTTCTTCAATAGCTTCGTGAACAGATTCTGGTCGCATACCATTGACTATTTTAGAGGGCATTCCATATGAAAGTCCAATTTGAGAAAGATCGGTAACATTCGTAGTGCGCTCCACTGAAGTACCCATTGCGTAGTTGTTGTTTTCGATGATAAAAATTACTGGAATTTTCCAGTTCATCGCCATGTTAAACGTTTCATGTAGCATTCCTTGACGCACAGCGCCATCTCCCATGGATACAAATGCAACATTTTTCGTGCCCTTATACATTTCTGCAAAAGCTACACCCGCACCCATACCTATTTGAGCTCCAACAATACCATGACCACCCATGAAGTTTACTTTTTTGTCGAAAAAGTGCATGGAGCCGCCCTTTCCTTTTGAACAACCAGTTGTACGTCCGTAGAGTTCAGCCATCAGTACGCGTGGGTCGGTACCTAAAGCAATAGGGTGAGCGTGATCTCGGTAGGCAGTCATGTGTTTGTCATCGGGTTGGCAAGCACTTGCTGTTCCAACAACGATTGCTTCTTGTCCGATGTAGAGGTGGCAGAATCCGCCAAATTTTTGTTGAATGTAAAGTTGACCTGTTTTGTCTTCAAATTTGCGGATCAAGAGCATGTCTTTGTACCACTTGACGTAGGTTTCCTTTGAAAATTTAGGCTTATCTGAACTTTTCACGGCTTTTGCGCACATAATTTCTGTTTTTAACGGTCACAAATATACAAATGATTCACAAACATTGTTCAAATTGTCAATTTTACACTAAGTGTTTATTTTTTGCACGAATGATCAAGTAAATCCCTGCTATAACCAAGGGAATACTTAACATTTGACCAGTGTTTAATGGCAATGAATAATCTCTGGCAGTTTGTCCAAGTTTGAAAAATTCACAAACAATACGTGCGCCAAAAATGAGAACGAGAAAACTTCCAAACACAAATCCGGGTTGCTTCCATTTTTCTAGTTTCCAATAGAGGTAAAGTAAAATACCAAATGAGATGAAATAACAAATGGCTTCATACAATTGCGCTGGGTGTCGAGGTGATGGATCATAGGTCCCCAAAGTTTCGTTGAAAAAATATTCAAACTCAAAGGCCCAAGGCACATCGGTAACATACCCGACCATTTCATGATTGACCAAATTACCCAAGCGAATAAATGTTGCCGCAATTGCAACTGGTGCAGCAATGCGGTCTAGAATCCAGATATAGGAACGTTTGCTCACTTTTTTCGTAAAAAGATAAAGCCCGATGAGAATCGCAATTGCGGCACCGTGACTCGCTAAACCGCCTTCCCAAATTTTAATGATGTCTCCAGGATGAGAGAAATACCCTTTTTCTATTAGTTGCCCATTTTCTATCTTGTCCCAATAGGGACCATAGAATAAGACGTGTCCTAAACGTGCGCCAACTATTGTCGCTAATACCATATAGGTGACAAGCGTATCTAGTATTTTGTCCTCTACTTGTTCGGTCCGAAACATTCGACGTATCACAAAATAACCCATTACGATGCCAGATACAAATAGCAAACCATAGAGATTTGGTGTTCTCCAACCGTCGATCAGTTGTGAGTCAACTGCCCAGTGAATAAATAGATTCATGCTTTTTGGTTTTTAAGCGCTTGTTCGATAAGCGCCTGAGGTTTTTCTTTGTGTCCTTGAAAAGGCAAAGCGGCAGAACGTCCTTTTTTGAAAATGAGGTTGCTTTTATTTTGTCCTTTTCTAAGTTCCTTCTGAACTTCAAGTGGAAGATGGATTGTCTCTAAACAAGCTTGACTACAGCAGTTCTCCATTGCAGCCTTGCAGTTATCACATTGGATAAATAAAAGATGACAGGCATCATTGACACAATTAGTGTGGTTATCTGCTGGCTCGCCGCATTGATGGCAGACAGCAATAACGTCGGGGGTAATGCGTTCGCCTCTTCGTTCGTCAAAAACAAAGTTCTTCCCAATAAATTTATTTTCTATACCCAACTCTTTACAATCATTGGCATATTTAATTATACCTCCTTCAAGTTGGTGGACATTCTCAAAGCCTCGGTGTTTAAACCATGCAGAAGCTTTTTCGCAGCGTACACCACCAGTGCAATACATGACAATATTTTTGTCTTCATTCCCTTTAAGTATGGTTTCTTCAATAAACGGTAAGGATTCTCGAAAGGTATCTACATCTGGAAGGATAGCTCCTTTAAAATGCCCGACTTCCCATTCATAATGATTGCGAAAATCGATCAGTAAGGTATTTGGATCGTTGGTAAGGGCGTTGAAAGCTGCTGCGTTGAGGTGAATCCCTTTATTAGTAACATCAAAGGTTGTATCGTTGAGTCCGTCGGCCAAAATTTTCGATCGCACCTTAATTTTAAGTTTTAAAAATGGGAATGCAGCTTCTGCATCATCCACGGCAAAATTGAGTCTAATTCCATTCAAGAAGGAGATTTGATATAATTCTTCTCTAAAAAGTCCCAAATGGGCCGTAGGAACAGCAATTTGTGCATTGATACCTTCTTTGGCAACGTAGGTTCTTCCAACAATATCTAAATTTGTCCATTGGAGATAAAGTTGATCTCTAAAGGATTGTGGGCCGGTAATATGGGCGTATTGATAAAATGATATGGTAATATATTTATGACCAATTTCTTGAAGTTGCTTTTCAAGTGAAGCCCTATCAAGCGTATTCCAGAGTTGCATTTTTTGATTCATCATACAGCGACATTGTGTTCACGCAACGCATCATTGAGTGAGGTTTTAAGATCGGTTGAGGCCTTTCGCTTGCCAATGATGAGGGCGCAAGGTACTTGGTAGGTTCCTGCAGGAAAGTTTTTAGTGTATGACCCTGGAATGACCACAGATCTTTCCGGTACATACCCACTGATTTCTAATGGCTCAGCACCCGTAACGTCAATAATTTTCGTAGATTTAGTCAGTACTACATTTGCACCTAGTACTGCTTCTTTTCCAACGCGTACTCCTTCAACGACAATACAGCGAGAGCCTATAAATGCGCCGTCTTCAATGACAACAGGTGCTGCTTGTAGAGGTTCTAAAACTCCTCCAATACCCACGCCACCACTTAAGTGGACATCTTTGCCAATTTGTGCACAACTACCAACAGTTGCCCAAGTATCTACCATGGTATTGCTGCCAACATATGCACCAATATTGATATAAGAAGGCATCATGATAACGCCCGGTGCTACATATGCACCATAACGGGCAATTGCGTGAGGAACTACACGTACACCTAAGTTTTTATAATCGCGTTTGAGCGCCATCTTATCGTGAAACTCAAAAGGTCCTACTTCAATGGTTTCCATTTGTCGGATCGGGAAGTAGAGCACCACGGCTTTTTTAATCCATTCATTAACTATCCAAGTGCCATCTGGTAGAGGCTCCGCAACACGCAAAAGTCCTTTGTCTAGATCTTCAATGACTTTTTCAATTGCATCAATAGTCGATTTTTCACTTAATAAGGCGCGATTTTCCCACGCGGCTTCAATGACTTGTCTCATGTGTTTGTTGTACTGTTTTTGGAATTCGAATGAGTAAAATAAAGCCCATAGCAAAAAATAGGACGAGCGCTAAAATGGATACCCTGATATTAAGTAGACCTTCAATGAGTCCAAAACTAAGCGTACCCAGCGCTAGCCCCAACTTTTCTGCTAAATCATAGAAACTAAAATAGGAAGTTAGATCTTTGGTTTGAGGAAGTAGTTTAGAATACGTCGATCTAGAAAGCGACTGAATTCCACCCATTACAAGGCCAACACCCGCTGCGGCAATAAAGAATTGCCAAGGGTACCATACAAATTGGTAGACGTAAATGCAAAGCGCAATCCAAATAAGAATGGCTCCGCCAAGCGCTTTGAAATTTCCAATCTTAGTGGAAATAAAAGACATCAGGTAAGCACCGGCAATACCAATGAATTGAATGATAAGGATTGAAATGATGAGATCTTGTTGTTTGATACCTATCACTTCTTTGTTTGCAAAAGCGACAGCCATAACCATGATAGTTTGAACCGCCATATTGAACATGAAATAGGACCCTAAATAACCCTTTAACGTTTTGTTTTGCTTGATTTGTTTCCAAACTCCGTAAACTTCTGAATAACCTTTGCGAATAAGGTTCTTGTTGTCTTTTTGCGTAGCAACTGTTTTAGGTAACCGTGAAAAGGAAAAAATAGCAAATGAAATCCACCAAATACTGACCAAAGGGAAGGCCCAACGAATAGGGATGATTTTAGTAAAAACAGTAAGAATTAAGATGATAATTAGTAACGTAGAACTGCCTAAATACCCCATAGAAAAACCTTGTGCTGAGATGCGGTCATGGTCTTTAGATGCCGCAATATCTGGTAGATAAGCATTATAGTAAACCAAACTTGCCCAAAAACCTATAGACCCAAAAAAGAGCGGTAACATACTCCAGTTTATACTGAAAGGACTTTGTCCTAATTCACCAATTGGCGGTGTATTGAAAAAATAAAGTAAACCACTAGAAATGGCTCCCATGAAACAAAAGAATTGCATGAATAATTTACGCTTTCCTCCTGCATCGGCAATTCCAGAAAGCAATGGGGAAATGAGGGCAACAACGATATAGGAGAGACAAATCACATAGGCATAAAATTCGGTGTTGTGAAATTCTCTACCAAAGAAAGAAACAGTATCGTAGATTGTCACGCCTGCTTCATTTTTGACACTTGTTTGCGTTTCGAATAAAATAGGGAAAATAGCTGAACTGATGATGAGCGGATACACTGAGTTAGCCCAGTCATAAAAAACCCATCCTGTAATTGTGCGTTTATTCCCTTTTTCTTGCATCATTCAAAATTAGGCAAATATCTTCAGTGTTGAATGTTTAAACCATATTTAGCAACAAGGCTCGAGAGTTGGTCATAAGGAATTTTTATCCCTTTAATTTCATTCCAATCAGGGTCTAAACAAAATGCAGAAACTCCTGTAAAATTTGCTTCACGAATATCACTTTTTTCAAAATGAGCATCTTGCAGATGTGATCCTTCAAAAGAAACGCCTTGTGCTTTGATTTGAGTAAATTCAACGCTTTCTAAGTTGCAAAAGTGAAAAGCGCAGTTTTGAAGATTCATTTGGTAAAAACTGGCATGATGAAGCTGGCAATGCTCAAAATGAATGCTCAAACCAAACGGATTTGCATCTTCAAAATGAAGTCCCATTAATTTACATTTCTGGAAAATAACACCATTGAATAGCGTAGCCATTATTTTGCAATTCGACAAATTACAATCTTCAAAGGTGCAATCTAAAAATTTGGAGTTACTTAGATCGATTCCAGCTAAATCGATGCCGACGAATCGACAAGATTCATAAGCAGATTTTTCTTTAACATCTGCTTTATCGGTTAGTTCAATATTGTAAAAATCATTTATCACTCTAGTCCATCTAGATAAGTTACCAAATATTGAAAAGGATCATTTAGTTGGCCTTCCAAAGTGGTTTGAGTACCTCTAAAGATAATACCATCGGGATCGGGACCCAACAATACTGGGAATACACTTCTTAATAACTCCGAACCAAAATCTTCAGAAGCGTCTTTGGAAAGCTCACAAGGTAGGTTGTCTACTGCCATGACGGCAATGGCACCGGGCTTGTGCATATCTACTTCTGTGTTGGTGTGAGGATCATAACCATACATGGATGAACCAATTTTGCTTGGACGCAAGGTGCAGGCAATTGGTCCAGCGATATCACAAGAGACATCGGCAACTACTTGCAGCGAATGCGTTGGGTCTTGGAGCATTTGTTGGGTCAAGATAAATGGTGATTTAGACGACCAAAAATGACAAGAAATATACACATTACTCCGTTGTGCAAAGGCACCAAAATTGCTTTGATACAATTCAGGTTGGTTGTAAAATTCTTTTTTGTCAAAACCTCCATCGGACTGTCTGCAGAAGTATTGATGAGTATCTAAGTGTGTAAAAACAGCTTCTTGGTGTTGTTGGTGAAGATAGACATCTGGGTCCACTTCTTTGATGGGTAACAGTTTGACAATTTCTCTGGCGCCATTGCCAACGCGTCCGTAGCCAGTAAGCACCAATTTAAAGTCAGGTGGCAGCACCACTTTTTTTAATTCGGCTTCTACTTCTTTGCGGTCTGCACATAGGTGCGCAGGCTTGATACTATAAGCGCCACTTTTAAGTCCATATGTTAAAAAGGCATTGTAAGCACCTACCACACCAGCATATCGACCAAAACCAATAATCCGCTTGTTTTGGGCATCT
>Ga0208439_1000074_pt1 | contig 54853 bp, 56 predicted proteins | sample ColrivemetaGS703_FD_187621 | JGI IMG/M metagenome (GOLD analysis project Ga0208439, IMG submission 187621) | Estuarine microbial communities from the Columbia River estuary - Freshwater metaG S.703 (SPAdes) (version 2) | ecosystem: Environmental > Aquatic > Marine > Intertidal zone > Estuary ...
CTATTATTGCGGTAACACCGCCTATCATTGCGGTAACACCGCCTATCATTGCGGTAACACCGCCTATCATTGCGGTAACACCGCCTATCATTGCGGCAGTAGATTGTTCAACAGCATCTTGCGGTAATGACCCAGGTAGGGCCTGCTGCTTCTACTTAAGAGGAGTTTGCCGTGCTTGCTAAAAATAAATTAAAAGATATTTACTATTTTTGTTGTATATGCTATACTAAATATTAAAGTCAAGGAGATATAATGCCTAATAGAAAAATTGCTATGATTAATAACAATAACGTTGTTAGCCAAATTATAGTTTTTGATGAAACAGATATTGCCGAGCAGGGAGTAATTGCTGGGATGCTTTCTGAGCCAAAATGTTTTGAAATAAATCCTAACTCAGAAGCAACAATGGGATGGACTTATATTAACGGAATAGCATATCCCCCAGAAGAAATAGTGGAGATTATATAAATGGTAAAAAAGTTTATTTTAGTTGTAGGGGAAGATGTTGTTACAGAAATGACTATGCCAGATGTAAATAAATTTAGTGGACTAATTGATACTTTATCAAATAACCCCAGGTTTGTTGAAATACCAATAGATTCTGAGATAGATAAGGGCTGGACCTGGGATGGAAATAATTTTTATCCCCCACAAAATTAGATTGGAAATTGATGTCAGACAGCAAAAAATCTTTATGGCAACAATATAAAGAAAATCTAGGTGACACCAGGCCTTGGGATTTGATTAATCCAAATTCTGAATGGGCATCTGAAGAAAAAGCAGACAACAGATTTTCTATTTGCAAAGCATGCCCAGAGCTTATTCAAGCAACAAAGCAATGCAAAAAATGTGGGTGCTTTATGGCAGCAAAAACTAAATTAGAGAAAGCCTTGTGCCCTCTTGGGAAATGGTAATATGTTTAAAGCAAATATAATTCAAGATTTTATTTCAAAAGAAAATTGTGAATATTTAATTAATACTGCAATTGCTTCAGATTTATGGGAAAGCGGCGGTTCCACATTTTGGGATAACCGTGTTATTAATTATCATAAAATTGGCGAATACGATAAAAAGTCTGCATCCATAATGTTAGACGCAAATGTTCGTTGCGGAGAAAGAATTAAAAACTTGTTTAGCGTAGAAGAAATATACTCTGACACATTACAAATAATTAGATGGTTTCCAGGAATGGAACAGCCACCACATGCAGACGACATGAGCAACACCGATATGATAGGATTCGAGCACAGGTCCTTTGGGTCTATTATTTATTTAAACGATAACTATACAGGCGGACACACTTATTATCCAAATTTTGATTTTGAAATTATTCCTAAGTCTGGCGCTTTAGCAATTCATCCAGGGGATCCAGAACACCTTCATGGAGTAACAAAAATTGAAAATGGAATGAGATATACAATTGCTTCGTTTTGGACACAAGAAAAAGAGAAAAGTCATGGCTGGCCAGTATATTAATGATAAGGGTAACGAAGTCCCTGAAAATACAATTGTAGTAATTCCACACGCACTAGACTCGGATGGTTCATACAAAGAAGTTTTGCTTGACTTAAAGGGCAACCCTAAAAGAGAATGGTTTAATTCTCATTTTTACTATTGCTTGCCATTAACTATAGGAAATCAGTATGGCTATGTAATTAAATCTCTTAGAGACTTTACTGCTATTTGGGACGGAACTAATAACAATGCACAAATTAATTTTATTAATAATGACAACGAAGATTTGCAAGTAATTAAAGATGGATTTGGTCAAGGAATTATAACAATACAAAACAAATTTGGATTTAAAACTCCACCAGGAATAAATCTTATGACAATACAGCCACCAAATTGGTTTATACCAGGAACCGCTGCGATGACGGGTGTTATTGAGACGGATCAGATTAGGCGTGATTTTACATTTAATTTAAAAATAACAGTTCCCAATATAGAAATATCTGTAAAAAAAGGTGACCCCCTGGGTGCATTTATTCCAATACCAAGATACTTTGTTGATAGGTTTAGCATAAAGCTTGTGTCAGATATTTTTGATAAAGACTCACACTCCTTAGAATTAAACGAGCTGATGTCTTTAGGCAAAGAAAGAACTACAATAGATTTGGCAAAACCTCACCAGTCTGGCCGCAGATATTTTAACGGTTTGCATACTAATGAAACTGAATACCCCGATCATCAGAAAAGAGTACCAAAATGAAAAATCCAATAGTTATAAACAATTTGTTGTCACAAGAAGAGTTTAAAGAATTGCAAGATTATGTTAAAAATTTAGATAAATCAACATTAGGACATTCTGCTGAATTTAGTAGATACGAATTTGGGGGATCTGAAATATTAGATTCTTTACACAAAAAGCTAATGCCCCTTGCTATGGATTTTTTTGAAAGCCAAACCCTAGTTCCATCATTTAATTTTGGCTCTTGGTACTATGGGCAAGCATCCCTAGAAAAGCATAGAGATGTTGCCCCATGTACTTACAGTATAGATTTATGCGTGTATCAAAATACGCCGTGGGATTTATATGTTGAAGGGGTTCCTTACACACTGCAAGAAAATGAAGCCCTTTTATATTATGGCGAGGGTCAGAAGCACTGGAGAGAAGAGTTTCCAGATTCAGGAAATAATGTTGTTTGTAATGTTTTTTTCTTTTATGTTGAGCCAGACCATTGGTCAATTATTGAGCCTGAAGAAAAACACGATATAATTAGAAGACAGAATGCTATTGAAAGGAATTTATCATGAAAATTGAAAAACACTGCGATGGAAATGTAATAATAGTTGAAGATTTTTTGAGTCAAGAAGAAATTACGCAGCTAGACTCTTTTATGAGAAATTTTGACTATAACAATTTGCAAGAGCACGAATTTAAATATTGGGGAAAACGTTTAATTAATGATTATCAAATGAAATTAAACCCAGGGTATGAAAATGTTATGGATGGCGTTTTACCTACTTTAAATTCTATAATACAAAGAACAACAAACTTTTTAAATGAGCAAGACTATCAAGCCGAGTGGATCCCTTCTCCACATAATTTAATTAAAATGTTTAATGGCTCAAGTAACATGGAGTTTGATGGAGACAAAGAATTAGAAATGTTTATCCACATAGACAATCAAGGACACATGGAAAGCCCAATTATGTGGGGTAGCGTACTTTATCTTAATGATGATTATGAGGGCGGAGAGATTTATTATCCAGATTATGATTACCTGTATAAGCCCAAGGCTGGCTCAATGGCATTGCATAGAGGCAACACCCGTCACGGAGTCAAAAAAGTAATTTCTGGTGAACGTTTTTGTGCAGCCTCTTTAGTTACAATAAAAGGAAATTGGAATAATAATCCTTTGCCAACTAGAACTGATAACGCAGACAACCCTTACCATTATCCAATAGGGTACTGGGGAAAAAGATACAGGCTTGATCCTATTCAAGGAGAAATTAAAAACCTTAGAAGCGACGGATCTACAGCAGAATATAACCCAGATCCTGAATTAGGAAGGGCGGATGGAAATGGTTGATCAATTACTTATAGAAGAAGCAATAAGAGATAGAAAGATACATGTATTTAGAAATGCGTTTCCAGATACCCCTAAATGGGAAACCATGTTAGCAATTATTGCAAAGTATGTATCTAGAGATCTAGAAGAGTTTCCAGACAAGAGTCATTTAAGCACTTCAAATCTAGGAGAAGCGTATCTTAGCTTTCAATTACGATGCAGATTTTGGTCTAGACTCACTTATCAATTATTTGATCCAAAAGATCCACTTGAGTCGGATGTAAAAGAGCTAATCCCCATACTAGACTGGGCTAATGATACTTACGGTAGCCGCCTTGCAAATACATTTTCTCTTGTAAGTTTAATGGCTAATAGAGGACAAGTGGGATTAAAACACAGCGATGATGTTGATCAATTTCAATGGAATTGTAGAGGCACTTCACTGTGGAGGACTGGAGAAGATCTAGAGGTTGAAACTCACATCGAACCTGGAGATTTTATTTTTATTCCAAAGGGCATAAACCATGAAATTGAAACATTGACCCCTAGGTTTGTAATAAATTTGGTATTGAATAATGAATAATATTATATATATAGATAAAAATCATGTCAGCCAACAGGACATTTTAAATGCTAAGCAAAATGTTGACTTGCTTTACATTGCAAATTTAATTCCCTCAACCACGGGTTGGTCAGAATTTATTGATCATTGTGATTACACCGTTAAGCATCCAGAAGTTACTTTACCAAGCCCAGTAAAAGTTATAGGCGCATTACAAATATGGGATGATCTTTTTATGGCAGGATACAATGTTAGCAGTGGCAATTGCTTTAGCCAACTTGAAGAGGTCTTTGCAAAAACAACAGAGCTTTTTGGCAGAAGACCAAACAACGGCTGTACCCTGATAAACTTTGTTGGGCAGCAAAAAACAATACCAGTTCATACAGACATAAGAGATTCATTTTTGTGGCAAGCAATAGGATCGGTTGAATGGAGAATTTGTGAAACACAAAGCGAAGACTCTGTGTATCAAATTTTAACGGTAAATCCAGGAGATGTTTTGTTTGTCCCCTCTGGACTTATTCACACAGTCTTTTGCAAAGACCCTAGAGCTGGAATATCTATATTCTATGACAAAGAGACCCACCAGTAAGTAAATTAGATTCAGTTAATCTTTAGCAAGGTATAATATAGAATAGCCGTAAAGGGTTTGGGGGTATAATATAATATATGGCAACAGCATTCCCTACCTCCAAAGATGACTTTGTAAATCCTCAATCGACGGATTCTGTACAAACGGTATCTCATGCTGCCCAACACGCAGACGCAAATGATGCTATTGAGGCTCTTGAAACAAAGGTTGGTGTTAATAATTCTACCGACCCAGCCTCTATTGATTATAAAGTAAAACAACTTGAGCTTAACTTCCTAGACACTGAAGAAGTTCAAGATATTGCCGCAGCTCTTTTAGACCATGCTGATCATTCTAACGTAAGCGTTACCTTCAATGATATTTCTAACAAATTAATTTTATCTGTTTCAAATGCCCCGTCAGCCAACTATACTTCTGTTGTTAAGCATGAGGTAAGAGCAGGAGAAGGCCTAGTAGCTGGAATACCCGTCTACGTAAGTTCCTCTAATGGAACAAACATGATTGTTTCAAAGGCTAGCAATGCTGGAGATGCAACTTCTAAAACTCTAGGGCTGCTTGCTCAAAATTTAAACGTAAATACAAACGGATTTGTTATTACGGAAGGTCTACTTGCTGGTTTAAATACTGGCACTGCGGTGGCGGGAGATCCAGTATGGCTAGGGCCTACAGGAACATTAATATATGGATTAGCAAATAAACCAAAGGCGCCAGCTCAATTAGTATTTATTGGTATAGTAACAAAAGCAAATGCAAGCAGCGGTGAAATTTTTGTTAGAATTCAAAATGGCTTTGAACTTGAAGAACTTCATAATGTTAACATAACCGCACCAGTAACAGGCGAAGTATTAATATATAACGCAACTACAGGCCTATGGACTAACACAAATACAATGGCTTCAAAGTCATATGTAGATACAGCAGTATCAGGTCTTTCAAATACAGTTGGAACAACATATATTCCCCTCGCTTTACTTGGAAACGCAGACGGTGTTGCAGAACTTGACGAAGCTGGATTTGTACCCGCATCTCAATTAAACATCGATGAAAAGATTCAAGACGTAGCAGCAAAGCTAATTACAGACGGAACCCACTATAACATTACCGTCTCATATAATGATACTAATGCAACATTAAGCTTAAGCGCAAACTATGACGACGAAGAAGTAATGGACGCAATTGCCACATCTTTAACGGCGGGCAATGGAATAACAAAGACTTATGACGATGTTGCTAATACAATAACCCTAGCGGTAAACACATCTGTAATTGCTGATCAGGCATATGTAAATCAAAAGATTGCCGACTTAGTTGCTTCCGCTCCTGCTGTACTAGATACATTAAAAGAGATTGCAGACGCTTTAGGAAATGATGCTAGTTTTGCAACAACAATAACTACCGCCCTATCTTCCAAACTAAATATAACTACTGCCGCAAGCACCTATCTAGCACTTGCCGACACAGATGAAAGAGTTCAAGATGTTGTTGGCGGTATGGTTTCTGGAAATACAGAATCAACAGGAGTTGCCGTAACATACGATGACCCAACAGGCAAACTAAATTTTGAAATAACAACAGCAAACCTTCCAGGATTTACTGAGGCAGCACAGGATTCCGTAGCAGGCCTATTTACACACGCTGGCCATACAAATGTAACAGCTACATATGATGACGTAGAAAATAAAATTAATTTATCTGTAATAGCCCAGCTAACACAAGAGCAAGCTCAAGATTATATTGCTCCATTATTTACACACGGTCTAAACCCTAATATAACAGCAACTTATGATGACACCGCTAATAAGCTTATTCTTGAAACAATTATTCCTCCGTCAAAAGCTATTATGTCTGCTTTTGCTCCAACGTCACCAGCAGATGGAACATTCTGGTTTGATACAGATGAATATAGAAGCGGTAACACATGGGCACTAAAAGTTTGGCAAGCATCAACATCATCCTGGCAGTACGTATCTTCAGATCTTTCATTATCAACAACAAACACATGGACATCTAAAAACACATACACTAATGGTGTAATTATTGGATTAGATGCAGCACCAGCATCTCCAGTTCACGGACAAATTTATTACAACAAGCCATTAAATAAGTTAAAGGTTTGGGACGGCCTACTGTGGCAAGATATTCAAGGAGCAGGAGGCGGTGGAGGATTAACATTAATTCCAACAGATGCATCTGCCCCACCAAGTACATTTTTTGTAGGTTTAATTTCACCCCCATCAGGAGCAACAGCAGAAGGAGATCTATGGATTGATGTTGATGACATTGATACTCCATTTAATCAATTCTATACAGGTGGAGTCTCACCAGATCCCGCACAATATGAATTTTGGGTTGACAATGTTGAGCCAATTCAAGAATTAATTTACAGCGCAAATGAACCAGCTACGCCATCATACCCAGGAGAACTTTGGATTGATACAGATGAGTATGATGGAGCAATTGTAGAATTTGGAGCAACCGCCCCAAATCCAGATAATGTTCAGCTATGGGTAGACATAAATGAAAATGAATCTCCAAGTTATTATAAAGATTTAACATTTACCAACTATGCAACCGTTGCAGATTTTCCAGTCTCTGCTCCAAATGGCTATGTTGCTTCAGATGCATCAAGCGGAATGGCTTATGTAAGAAGCCAAGGACAGTGGTTGGCAATAGTAACTTCGTCAAATATAAATACTATTATTTCTTCAAACTCAACAGTATTTGAAGATTTAAAAGCTTTAGCCTGGATGGGATTTGAATAAGCATTCTGGTATACTTTAGGATAGGAGGGTCATAATATGTCACTAAAAAGATGGAACGGTACCTCATGGGTTACCGTCGCTGGTTCAAGACCAGGACCCCAAGGTGCTACAGGACCTACAGGTTCTGCAGCAACTATTTCTGTAGGAACAGTAACAACTGTTTCAGCAGGAACATCAGCAGCAATTTCAAATGGTGGTTCGTCATCAGCTGCAATATTTAATTTTCAAATTCCAGCAGGACCAACAGGATCTGCAGGATCAGCGGGAGCACAAGGTGTGGCGGGACAAAGAGGTTCTTATACTTTTACAGGAATCAATAACCCTACAGGATCAAATCCAGCAAGCAAGCTAGGACTAGACACATATTTAAACACAACAACTGGAGATTACTTCCAATACAATTCTTCAAACACTACATGGGTACTTCAAGGAAATTTAAAGGGCCCAGTCGGAACAGCAGGAACACAAGGTATAGTTGGTCCAACAGGAGCAACGGGCCCAGCAGGAGAAACAGCAGTAAATAATGTTATAGCAGAATTAAATAGTTGGAAGGCAGACCAGATACTTAATCTTGGTGTATACTATCCAAAGTATGAATTCTTAACAAATATGTCACAAAACAATGCAACACTTTTAGCAACAAGCATGATATTCTAGGAGAAAAAAACATGGCCAGAAAAATTTTAACCCCAACAGGAATTGAGTTTGCACCACTAACAGGAACTCTAAAGCTTCCAATACTTATTCGCAGAGAAAAGCTTTTGTTAATTACTAACGTGACAGTAAACAAGATTGTTTACAATTTTGCAGACCCATCCCTTGGCCTATACGACCACATCCTAGATACTACTACAGATCAAGCAAGAGGATCTACAACACTTGTTTTGCAATACAATACAGCAAACATGCTTTCAACAGATAGATTCCAGATTGTATATGATGATAAGTCTGAAAGCTTTGAGCCAGCAGATTACATGATTGATGCGGTAGGAAAGCTTCGTACAGCTAATCCAAAGTCTCTTATTGATACTGACTTTGAATACGGTATTCAGAACTCTAAGTGGGAAACACTTACAATGATTCAAAATTATCCAGGTTTTTATGGAAGATCAACTGGAGGAAACGCTATTGATCTTCAGCTTCTTTCAGGAGATGGAACAGCAACATCATCTAGATTTTCAAAGATTTCAGGAGTATGTAACTCTCCACACGGACTTAGCGCAGGAGATGTTATTTCTGTTCAGGAAACAACAACAGACAATGCAGACGGAACATTTTTAGTTACACCAACAGGATCAACTACATTTGAATACACAGCAAAAGGTATTGTAAGCGGAAGCATCCTTGATGGAACACTAACATCAATTTATGGTGGAGGTATTTTTGATAATGCTCACATAATGGGTGGAATTGTTGGAAACCTAGGAGCATTTTCTGCAGTATCAGATCAAGCTACTCCATCAAGAATTACTATTGTTTCTCCAAAACCTCACGGTCTTCTTCCAGGAACACCAATTCTTGTTACACAAAAAGAGGGCAGCACTTTTTACGGAAGCTTCTTTATTGATGGGGTGGATACACCAAATTCAATGACATTTTTAGCAGCAGGACAAATAAACAATCCAATTAATACAACATCCCAAGGTGTTTATGCAAAACCAGAAGGTTATGTAAACCACAGACCACACGACGGCGGAGTTATTCTTTCAACAGGAAATAACGTTTGTGGAACACAAACAATGCGTCAGACACGTAGATATTTTAGATATCAGTCTGGTAAGTCAATTCAATTCTCAACAGGAACAAAGTTTACACCAACATTCCAGGCAGAATATATTGCTTCAACTGGCCTAGTACCAGGGTCACAAAATATTACAGTAACAACAAATGCTTCTCACAACTTACAACCAGGCGCTTATGTAAAAATTGATGGCGTTGAAGTTTCAGGTACATATAATCCATTTAATGGTATCCACCTTGTTACAGCAATTATTGATGCTACAACATTTAGATATAACGTTAACTTTACAAGCACACTATCAGCAATTGATCAGATCCCAGGCGGCGTAAATGTATTCGTTACAGCTTACCGATGGAAAGGTGCATCAACAAGAGCAGGTCTTTATTCAGAACAAGATGGATTCTTCTTTGAATATGACGGATCTGGAATTTTTGCTTGCCGTCAATGGGCAACAAATACCTTAAGAGGAAATGTTGGAGTTACACAATATAGCTCAACAGTTACAGGAGATGCAACAATATTTAGAAAGCAGTTGGTTTCAGGAGATAAAATTGTAATACGTGGTCAAACCTACAGAGTGATTCAGATTGCATCAGATTCAGCTATGACAATTGCACCAGCATACCGAGGAGCTTCTCAACCAAGCGTTAAGGTCCGTAAAGTACAAATTATTAAAGTTCCACAATCAGAATGGAACCTAGATAAGTTTGACGGTACAGGCGCTTCATCACACAAGTTTGACCCTTCAAAAATGCAGATGACATATATTGATTATTCTTGGTATGGTGCTGGAACAATTAGATATGGATTTAGAGGACAATCAGGTAAGATCACCTGGTGCCATGAAATTTCAAATAACAATAATAATTATGCAGCATATCAAAGATCAGGTAACCTCCCTGGAAGATATGAAGCTATTAATGAGCCAACAAAGTTTTCAAAGTTGGTTGCTGGTGGAACTTCAGTAAGAGGATCTAATCTTTTGCCAAATGATACTGTTATGTACATTGACAATGTTGATTATTGGCCAGCAGATGGATATATTAGAATACAAGATGAAAACTATGTTGAAATTGCACGTTATACATCTATAGGTGCGTATAACCAAACAGCAAAGGGCTATGCTATGAATCTTATTCGTAGACAGCCATATGTGACATACTATGCTGGACAGGCCTATAGCTTAAACGGAACTTATGTTTCAGCAACATTTAGACCAGATGCAACTATTCCTGGAGGATCAGGATCTGCACAAGTTTCAGTCCAAGTTATTTCTCAAGAATGTGCTCCTGTTATGAGCCACTGGGGATCTTCAGTAATTATGGACGGAGGCTTTGATGATGATGCTTCCTTTATCTTTACAGCTGGTATGCAGCGCTACTTGCAGGTCGGTGGTTCTGGATCTGTTTCAGCAACTATCGTTTCTAGAGTAAGAGCATCGGGAGTTGCAACAGTTACAACTTCAGCACCTCACTCATTGCTTGCAGGATACAATGCAACAATTTCAGGCATAGATGATATATCTGTAATTACTTATAAACAGCTTACATCAAATACAGCAAGCTTAACAACATCTGTTGCTCACAAACATAGAACAGGACAGACTGTCACCATCTCTGGTGTAGATTCAGTATTTAATGGCACATACACAATTACAGGTACAACATCTACAACAATTCTTTATACTAGAGCATCAACAAATATTCCATTCCAAGCAGCAGTGGGTTCAGCCCTTACGTCAAGTTTTTACAATGGAACATTCCTAATAAGCAACGTAGGAACAAATACAATTATGTATGCAGTTGCACAGGTTGACGAAACCTCACAATCTGTTAGCCCAAATGGTGCCGCTGTTCAAACATTCGGTGCTACACAGCAAGCACGTCCTCTAATTTCTCTTAGAGTGGCTCCTTCTGTAGATAACGGTACTGGACGTAACTTCGGTCTTCGTGAATTATCAAATAACATGCAGCTAAAATTGTTTAATATTAACATTCTTTCACAAGGTCAGTTCTTGATTGAAGGAATTTTAAATGCACAGTCACTTAACGGTGTTGCAGTTCCTACAGCTTGGGCAACCTCAAGAGTGGGTTCTGGATCACTAGCACAAATTATTTACCATGATGGTACAGGAACTACTGGTTCACCAGTTCTATCTCCTACAAATACCCTTTCTGGAGGTGACCGTGTGTTTGCATTCTACACAGATAATGCTGGTGGTACTAACTACTCAGTTACTCGTGTAGATCTTACAAAGGCTCGTGATCTAGGAAACTCAATTCTTAATGGAGATGGAAGCGTGGCTTGTCCAGGTTTCCCAAACGCTCCAGACATTCTAACAATCTTAGCAACCAACCTCGGTTCATCAGCAGCTAATATTTCAGCTACGCTGTCATGGACGGAAGCACAGGCTTAAAAAATGCCAGACTACTCATCCTTAACTACTCAGATAACTCAATTTAAAACAGCAGCAACTGCTTTAATGACTGATCCTGCTAACCCACTAGATGCAAATGAGCTACAACTTGTTGGAGCAGCATTAAATCAAATGGGTAATACTTTAGGAGTTGCTGATATTAATAACTCAGTTGTTGATGGCGTTGCAACAATAAATTATTATAAAGATAATGCAATAACCGCATTTAATACAGGCACAAATGGAACAAGATTAACTTCAGCAGAATCAAATATTACAAACTTGCAGGGCAGAGTTACAAATGCTGAAGGATTTATTTCTACAAATGGAGCTCAATACACAACACTTCAATCTACTGTATCTGCCCTTCAAACATCTTTATCAACAGTACCATCATCTTGGCAAATTACAACAACAAGCATGACTGCATTAAATAATGCTAGAATCTTTGTTAACTTCGGCGGAGTTGTGGTCACTCTTCCACTAAACCCAACATTAGGATACCAAGTACAGCTTATTGACATGACTGGCACTGCAGCAACAACCAACTGGACGGTTGGAAGAAACGGACAAAGAATCCAGGGCCTTGCAGAAGACCTAGTGGTTAATATTAACGGAGCTAGAATGACATTAGTTTATTCAGATGCCGTGAGAGGATGGACACTAACATAATGGCAAATTTTTCATCAGTATATATTCCAACTACGGGAGTAACTCAAACATCATTAGGAATTACAGCGGCATCACTAAACATTCAAAGTGGTCTTAGCTCAGTCCTTCCAGAAGTAACTGACGGTTCAAGAAGACCATATTCTATTCCTTCTATTTATTCAGTAAATCACAGAGGTAATGCTTTCATGAATAACTATTCATGGGATAACTCAGATGACTGGACAAACTTTTATACATATCTAACAGGTACACAGCCATGGGATGCTGAGAGAGCATTTTGGTACGCACTTGGCGGATATAGAAATATGAACGAAAATAGAAAGTCTTTTTGGTCAGCAGCATATAAGCGCCTAGACTTTGCTACAAACAACATGTGTGGTACCTCAAACTCACGTATGCACACACACCCAAGAACAACATGCTACGGACCATTTGGATCTCGTGTAATGTTTATTCGTAATTTTGGATCAACCGCCTCAACCGTATCGGTTTGGGGATTAATTTCAACATACTGGTGCAGTGGATATGACGGGGCGGGGCTTCAAGTAGGAAGACCAACTTATTCATCAGGTACAAAATATGCTCAAGCAAACGGAATGTCATGGACTAACCTTGCAACATATACAGGCGGTAGCCCAACAAATGCTGGTATATCAGGATCTTTCGTATTGCAGCCAAATGAATCCTGTGTAGTTTTACTATGTAATACATTCTATTACTGGACAGATACAGGAAACCAGTATCACTGGAATGAGAATAATTCATTTTATAACCTACAAGGAACATTTACTGGATCAAATAACTTTATTCAGCCAGATATGAGATTGACACAAGCAGCACTTATATTTAATGAAGTAAATAATGCTAACTATACATCAACAATAGATTCCTATAAAATTTGGAATTTTGCAGCTACAGCGTTTGGAGATAGATAATGACAGAATTTAAAAAGTATGCTAGATTTAGCGCAGATCATAACATTCAGATTGAAACTAGAACATGGCACGAATTTCCAACAGACAACACAGAAGATGGATCAGAGTGGTTTGAGGTTGATGAATTATTTCCAGATAGAAGACATTTAATCTATAACGATGGAAATCCACGAGCAATGAATGACGAAGAGCATGAGGGGTGGGAAGCAGGTATCCTTTTGAGCGGAGCATTAAATGTTGCAAGAGCTAAAAGAGGTACCCTATTAAAATTATCAGATTGGGTAGAGTCATCTACTTTATCTGATGAGAAGAAAGAAGAGTGGAGAGTCTACAGACAAGCCCTCAGAGATCTTCCAGAAAGCGTAACCGATCATAATATTGTATATCCTACGGAGCCTACTTTATAATGTCATTATGCTATACTATACAAAGAGGTGATCAATAATGCCAGATTATGCAAGCTTAACGGCTCAAGTAGATCTATTTAAAACTAAGGTAACTAGCCTTAGCGGATCAACGCTGGGCGCACAAGAATTGGTTTATTTAGCAAAAGCTATTGAATCAATGGGAAATCTTTTGGGAGTCAACGACGTTTTGGCAGCTACAAACACAAAGCTTAACGACATCTCAACTGCAGTGACTGGCGCTGTAACAACAGTCGCTACTGCGGGAAGCACACAAGTAGCAGCAGTAGGTGCGGCAGGTGCGACACAAGTAGCAGCCGTTGCAAACGAATTAAATAATTTTACAATTTATCAGAACATGGGAGTAATATAAAATGCCAACAACAGTCAGTTTACCAGCACGTTTTTATGCAGGAACGCTTACAAACGCAGAAGTAGGAGTTTGGACAGTTCCAGCAGCGGAAACAGATGTGATTACATCAATCACAGCAATGAATATCACACAAGTAGCACAAACATTTGATGTTAAGATGGCAGGAACATTCTTGGCTTACCAGCTAAGCCTTCCACCACAAACATTTATGACACTAGATATTAAGCAAGTTCTTAACACAGCAGAGAGCATTCTTGTAAAAGCCTCAAATGGCTCAGCAGTTACAATGTTCATTTCTGGCGTAAAAATAACATCATCTTAATTTAAAGGAGTAACAAAATGCCACAATCCAACACCACGTCGTCTATATATTTACCAGGACTTACAACAACAATTAACACCGCTATCACTAATGGCTTGAATGCTGGCATTACAGCACAAGCAATTGCAGCAGGTGGAGTTAGCTCTATGTACTTGCCATTAGAGTCAAGACTATACAGCTCTGGTTCTTGGACACGTCCAGCAAACTCAGGACCAGTAATTAAACTTGTTCTTGTTGGAGGAGGCGGTTCAGGTGGGTGCGGTGTTTCATGGAGCCATAATGGCGCAGGTGGCGGAGGAGCAGGACAGCTTGTTGAGAGATGGCTAGATATTTCATCAGTTGCAATTGGTGGAACAATTCCAGTTACAATTGGAAATTTTGGTGCTGCTGTAGGTGGAAACTCAAACGGTAATAATGGAGGAAACTCTTCATTTGGTTCTAACGGAAACGCTTACTATGTAATTGCATACGGTGGTGGCGGAGGAGGATACCCATACGGCACAGGAAATAACGGTAACTCAGGTTCAATGGGTCAGGGAGCAGGAAATATTAACGGTGGAGGCTCAGGCGGAGGCGGAGGAGCAGGCGGAGATTGGCAGTACGGAGCAGCAGGCGGCGGCGGCGGAGCAGGCGGTGCTGGACAAAACGGAATGAATACAACAGTTCAGAATGGAACTGGAAGCCCAGGATATCCTGGAGGAATAGGTTTTGGTCACGGATCTTCAGGCGGAGGAACAGGATCTAACCACAGCTGGACTTCATGGATTGGTACTGGAGGAGCAGGCGGAAATGGTCTTTATGGAATTGCAGGCGGAGGCGGTGGCGGAGGCGGAGCAGGCGGAGGAGGATCATGTGGCGGTGGCGCAGGAGGTTCTCAAACAATAGATAACACAGGTGGAACAGGCATGGACGGAACTGGTTCAGGCGGCGGAGGAAATAATCATTCAGGTGGAAATGGTCAAAGAGGAGGTACTGGCGTAGCTATTATTACATACTACGTTAAGGCATAACTATGAGAGATTACGTATTTATTAATGAAGATGGTACAGTACACAACATACTAAACCTAGTTGGACCAGAAGCAATCGAAGCAAACGATGATCTTAAAGATCTTTTGCACTTTGACTACACAGACTGGGCAATAGAAGATAAACCAGCACCAAGCTGGACATACAATAAGGAAACAGAAGTCTGGACAAAAATTCTTCCGTTTATTTCACCAGTTGTTGTAACAAACCTTGTACCACTTGAGGAACCAGCAGTAGATGAACTTACAGGGGGTAACAACTAATGTCAAGAACATGGGCACTCTTAGTAGATAATATTATTGGTAATGTTATTGTTGCAGATCAAGAATTTATTGAATCTCATCCAGATTTTTCTCAATTAGAAAAAATTGATATAACAGATTATAATCCACAACCAGGAGTTATGTGGAAAATAGAAGATAATAAGTTTATAGCACCAGATCATGTTAAGCCAAAAGCAGAACATGTTTTGGATGACGGACTTCTTGAAATCGAGGTAAAAGCATAATGGCAACATACGGAACGATTAATCAAATTTATGTACCAGGATTAGATACTGCAATTCAATCAGCAACAACAACACTTTCAACATCTGTTGCTGTTCCTCTTATTGCTGCTAACCTTGCAGGATTTTATAATGCATATGAAGTTTCAATTTTAAGCGGTGGAACTTGGGTAAGACCAACTAACAGCGCAGGTATAGCAGAAGTAACCCTTGTCGGCGGAGGCGGAGGCGGAGGTTGCTCTAACGGCTCAACTAACCACGGCGGAGGCGGAGCAGGCCAATTACTAAAAAGACTTCTTGATATATCATCAGTAGCAGTAGGTCAAGGAATTTCAATTGGTATTGCATCAGGTGGAACATGTAACGCACAAGGTGGAAACTCAACATTTGGAACTTCAGGACAGCCATTCTACATGGTTGCATACGGCGGAGGATCAACACAAGGTAACGGACAATCTGGTTCAAATGGAGCGGGAGCTCAAAATAGAACAGGAATTGGCTCAGGAGGAGGCGGCCAAGGTAACTGGCAGAACTCATGGGGCGGCGGAGGCGGCGGAGGCGGAGCTGGAGGCGCTGGAGAGTACCCTAATATATTCTTCTATAACTCTGGAGGATACTCTGGATACTATGGAGGATCAAGAAGCTCATCAGAAGGTTCATCAGGTGGTGGACCAGGTGCAGCTAACTCAAATGACTCTGGAAGAAGATCTGCTGGAGGACGTGGAGGTCCAGGCCTTTATGGAATTGCAGGCGGCGGAGGCGGATCTGCTAGAGGTGTTGGCGGACCAGGAGCAAACGGTGGAGGACAAGGCTTCGGAGATTATATCGGAACCCCTGGTGCAGATGGAAGAGCAAATACTGGTTCAGGCGGTGGTGGCGGCGGAGGAAACACTGCTGGCTCAGGAATCTGCAAAATTACCTATTGGGTAAAAGCTTAATAATTAAAGAAATAAAAGGAGAATAAAATGCCAGTATCAATGACCCCACAAGCTGTTACACCATCTTTGTGGACATACACATACCTTCAGGCCCCAATTAATGGCCAAGGGTTTACATACTTTAACATCCCTGTTGAGTTTTCTGATAAAGGAACAATCAACGCTGGAGGATCTGCAGCATGCGATCTAGCAGCAGCTGGTGTATTTAAGATGATTGCAAACGGTAATATGACAGTGTCATTTACAAACTATCCATCAACAGCAAAAGCTGCATTTTGGCAAGTTGAAATTAAGGCTGGCGGATCATATACAATTACATGGCCAGGAGTTATTAAGTGGGACGGTGGAGGAGCTGCAAACGTAGCACCACTCTTATCAACAAACACAACACTCTTGAACTTCTACACAAAAGACGGTGGAACAACTGTCTACGGCGGATACGCATTCGCTGATTTATACGTATAATAATTAAAAGGAGAATCCATGTACGCAATAGTTAAGAATAATGAAGTTACAAATATTGGTGAAATAACAGTATTGTTTCCTAATACTTCATTCCCTTCTAACGGAGAATATGGAGACTTTATAAAAGAAAATGATTTACATCCAGTTATTACTGATTTAGAGTATGATTCAAATACTGAAAGATTAGTTCCATGTGCACCATACATTAAAAGCAAAAAAGTTTATAATGTTGAAGTACAACCAATTTCTGCCGATGATCAAAAAGATATCTTGCTGGCGCATATCGATTTTGAATTAATATCTACAGAGGGACTTGAGACTAAATCAGATTTAGCTGCAAAAGATAAGCAGGCTTGGGTAAAGTATAGAGAAAAGCTTGTATTGCTAAAAGAATATTCAAATGTATCAGAGATTACATGGCCAGAAAAGCCTGTAGTCTATGGTGGAACAGAGGAAAACTAATTGTTACCTAATCAGCGTTCAAATTTTCGTAGAGCTAGATTTACAACACTTGGACTAAGACTTCACCTAGATGGAGCCCTTCCTGCCACAGTGGTTAGAGACGGATCAAACTTTGTTTCACAATGGAATGATAAGTCAGGCGCACAACGAAACATGGTTCAGGCAACACAAGCAAACAAGCCTTTGTTTTTAGCAACTGGTTTAGGTGGACTAGGAGCCCTTCAATTTGACGGTACAGATGACTTCATGACATTTTCTGATCAAACACTTGCATATATAGCATCTCGTTCATTTACTGTTTTTTACGTTGCATCAAAGCCTGCAAACGCTAACACATGGATATTTGGCGGTACCGCTACAGGAACAAGAACAAATTTTTATGCAGGAAATTTAACCGCAAACACACATAGAACTGGATTCTATAACGATGATCAAGGTTCTATTGTCACAGCTGCAGCAGCAGGAACAACTGAAATTTATACAATTGTTTACGATTCATCAAATAACCAAAGAACTATAAGAAGAAATAGAGTTGAAGTTTCACGTGCCGTAACAAGTGGATCGGTAGCCTCTATGACTGGCCAAGCAATTGGCAGATACATCTCTTCTTATGGAAACTTTAAAATTGGAGAATTCTTAATTTACGATAGAGCTTTGCAGTTTGCAGAACAAGAAACTGTTGAAAAAGATCTAATGTCAAAATGGTCTATAATCTAAGGGGGATTTAAAGTATGTCATATGCTCCAATTAGATTTGCAGGACCTTCATTAATTCCAGTATCTCCAGCCAAAATATACACGGCTGTATCTTCAATAATTATTAAAGAGTTTACTGTAACAAATTTCAGTAGCTCAACTTTGCCATTTAGTTTGTATTTGCTTGGAGAAAATGGCGATGCAGTTATAAATCTCTACGGAGTAAATAGATCAAGTTTAGATCCATACACACTTTACGGAAATGTAGATGTACCAAATAATACAACTCTTAAGTTAGAGCACTCATTAATTTTAAATGCTGGAGAATCGATTGCAGCAGTTACGACAACACCAAATTGTTATTCATTAACTATATCTGGCGTAGACCTTTCAGGAACCCTTTCAGGTGGCGGATCAACGGGTGGAACAACGGGAGCTTCAGGAGCAGGATACTCAGACATAACATCATTAACAACAAATGCAGTAACTACAGGATCAAAAGTATTTTATGTAAATAACAGCGGTGCATACGTTGCGGGTCAACGTGTACGTGCAATTAATCCACTTGCACTAACAACGTATGTTGAAGGAATTATTTCACAAGTTGTAAAAAATGTAAGCATAACAGTAGCAGTTGATGCAAAAAATGGAACAGGAACATACTCTGATTGGGTATTTGCTGTAACTGGAAATCCAGGAACAAATGGAACTGTAGGAGTTAACGGAGCAGCGGGGCCTACAGGGCCAACAGGTGCAACAGGTCCTACGGGATCAAACGGATTAACAGGCGCAACAGGGCAAGGCTTAAGTCTTCAAAACGTAGTTGCAGATGTTGCTAGTTTGCCAGCATCTGCGGCCCTTGGCGCAGCATACATTATTTCTGCAACACAAGAAATTTACATTTATAACGGAACGGCATGGCAAAATGGTGGAACTTATAAAGGTCCAACAGGATCTACGGGAGCAACAGGCGGAACTGGTCCAACAGGCGGAACTGGTCCAACAGGATCTAATGGAAGATCTATTAACATTAAAGGAACAAAAGCAAATGTTGCAGCACTTCCATCTACAGGAAACACATCAGGAGATTCTTGGATTGTACTAACAGATTTACACCTCTACGTTTGGGACGGAACGGCTTGGCTAGACGCAGGTCAATTCCAAGGACCCACGGGTGCAACAGGACCAGCTACAATTTCAGTGGGAACAACTTCTTCAACAGGTCCAACAGGAGTACCGTCTGTAACAAATTCTGGAACAGGAACGGCTGGAGTTTTTGATTTCGTATTACAGCAAGGTCCAATAGGAATCACTGGACCAACAGGAAGCGCCGCTACAGTTGCAGTTGGAACAGTTACTTCAACAGGCCCTACAGGCAGCCCACAGGTAACAAATGCTGGAACGGTTAATGATGCTTTACTTAACTTTATATTAAAACAAGGACCAACAGGCCCAACGGGCGCACCTGGCCCAACATCCATAGCATTGGGAACAGTTACAGCAACAGGCCCAACGGGAGTTATGCAGATAACAAACTCTGGAACAGCAACAGATCTTGTTTTAAACTTTACTTTATTGCAAGGCTCCGCAGGCGCAGTTGGTGCAACAGGACCAACAGGTGCAAACAGCACGGTTGTCGGACCAACAGGGCCTACAGGTGCAACAGGCCCAACGGGCAATAACGGAGTAGCAGGTGCAGATGGAACTGGAGTTTCAATACTTGGATCTTACGCTAGTCTTGCAGCATTGCAAGCAGCACATCCATCTGGTCAAACAGGAGATGCGTATTTAGTTAACGGAGAGCTTTATGTCTGGACAGGCTCGTCCTGGACTAATGTAGGAAGCATTCAGGGCCCTACAGGCGGAACAGGCCCAACGGGTGCAACTGGCGGAACAGGCCCAACAGGAGGAACAGGACCAACAGGTGCAAATGGATCCAGCATTCAGGGGCCTACAGGCCCAACTGGCGGAACAGGCCCTACAGGCGGAACAGGTGCAACAGGTGCAACAGGCATTGGTGCACAAGGACCAACAGGCCCAACAGGCGCAGACGGACCTTCTGGGGGTCCAACAGGCCCAACGGGTGCAACTGGTCCATCTATCACCGCTAATTATATTGTTACAAGCCCAGCAGGTGGCAGTTACACAATAGACGGTACTTCTAACAATCCAGGGTTAATATTACTAAGAGGACACACATACGTGTTTACAGTAAATGCAACGGGACACCCGTTCTGGTTTCAAACAACAGTTGGTGGCTATAATGCTACATATACTTACGCAACTGGTGTAACAAACGGTGGAGACGATGTAGGAGGAATTACATTTACTGTTCCCGCGGGAGCACCAAATACTTTGTATTACATTTGTCAATACCATTCAGGAATGAACGGTATCATTACCATAATCGGTTAATGGCTATATCCTAGAATAAAGGAATAAATGAAAATAGCAGTATATACAGTTGCTTTGAATGAAGAGCAATTTGTTAAGCGTTGGTACGAATCTGCAAAAGATGCAGACTATTTGCTAATTGCAGATACAGGATCAACTGACAAAACAAAAGAAATAGCATCAGAGTTGGGTATAGAAGTTCATTCTATATCTGTGGCCCCCTGGCGATTTGATGATGCTAGAAATTCAGCTCTTTCATTAATCCCCTCTGATATAGATTATTGTATATCGCTAGACATGGATGAAGTGTTGTCAGAAGGTTGGAGGGAAGAATTAGAAAAACTTCCTTCTTCAGTAACAAGACCTATACATAGACTAGTTACTTCATTTGATAAAGATGGAAATCCAGGTGTTGAATTTGATGCATTAAGAATTCATTCAAGACACGGACACAGGTGGAAATATCCAATACATGAATCTGTTGCGTTTTATGGCATAGAAGAAGTTAGACAAGATGTAAACATCAAGATCTTCCATTATCCCGATAACAATAAATCAAGAGGGCAATACTTACCTTTGCTAGAAATGGCTGCACAAGAAGATCCTACAAGTGATAGGTGTGCACATTACTATGCAAGAGAGTTATTCTATTACGCTAGATATAAAGAAGCAGCAGTTGAATTTAAAAGGCATCTAGAGCTTCCTTCAGCTTTTTGGAAACCAGAAAGATGCGAGTCTATGAGGTATATAGCAAAGTGTGAGCCAGACGATAAAGAGTACTGGCTAAGACAGGCAATTGCAGAATGCCCAGAAAGAAGAGAACCCCTTGTAGATCTTGCTCAATATTTTTATGAGCTTCAAGAATGGGACAGAGTAAAAGAGTATTCAGAGCTTGCGTTAAATATAAAAGAAAAGTTCTTAGGTTATTTCTGTGAATCAGACGCCTGGGGGTGGAAGCCACATGACCTTTTAGCTCTGGCTAACTACAACTTAGGTCTAGACAAAGAGGCACTACTTCATGGTAAAATTGCATTGGATCTTAATAATGATGACAGGCTAAAAAAGAATGTACAGTTCTATGAGTCAGCTTTGTCAAACAGTGGAGAATAATGTCATACAGATTAAAAGTAATAAAAGATAGTCCAATCGGATTTTGGATGCTTGATGAATCTTCAAGCAGTTCTGTTGCCATGGATTATTCGGGCTGCAATAACAACGGATCATATACAGGCTCTCCCGCTACAAATATTTTGCCACTTGTTCCAGGCGGAGGATCGGGTACAAAAATTACAAATGCCGCATACATTACTTTTCCAATAACAAATAACTATTACACAAGCACCTCTACGCCAGGGATGGCAACAAAATATTCTTCAGATAACGATTTTAGTATAGAGTGCTGGGTACATCAATCAATTGAGTCTACTTCAAAAACCACATTGTTTGCAGATAACACTAACAAGGTAGGTCTCTATTGGGACAGGGGAGACATTGTATTTAATGTATCTCAAAATGATGAAGTTCGATACCCAGTAACTTACTCAAAAAGATCAATGCACATTGTTGGAGTATATTCAATTTCTTCAATTTCTTTATATGTGGATGCAAGACTAGTGGCAACAAAATCTTTGTCATCTGAATTTAAATTTACAAATACAGCAATTGCATTTACGGCAGGGCCAACATCAAACGTATCAGATTCTTTTATAGTCGATGCCCCAGCAATATACAGGTACTCTCTTTCTCCACAATCGGTATTAAGTCATTTTAATGCAGGAAGCGTTTCGTCCTCTGCAATACAAATTGTTGCCCCAGATCAAGGTATATTGTTTTCAGGCACAGACGCATCTATCAGGGCTCAGTTTCAATATTCATATCCTATAAATAGAAGGTGGACGGAATTCCTAGATGAAAATACATACTATGATGAAGCGGCAGGATATATTTCATTTTACAATACTTATACCTCTGTAGCTAAAACATTTATTATGGAAGATTTCTTTATGGTCCCAAGCGGGATCCCGTATGTAACTTCAAAGGTTGAGTGGAGAAATGATTTAAATATATCTGTTGAGTCAAGCGTAGACGGGCTGGCATGGGAAAACTGTACAAATGGAATGCCATTGCCTCAATATACAAAAGATTCATTTAGCTTAACAGGATTAGTTTATTTAAAGATAACTATGACAACCTCAGATGCCAGCAAGTATCTTCCAAGACTTGCATATTTTGCAGTAAGCTTTTATACAAACAAAGATGTCTATGCAGACAACTTTGGATATAAGATATCATCTCCAACTGAATACTATATTGGATCATTAAATTACCCAGTTCTTTCAAGACATTATGATAATGGAATAAGAACAAAACCAGGCTCTGGATTTAATTTGTCCGCCTCCTCTTCTGTGAACTCTACAGAGATGCTCTTTACACCCTCTACAACCGCCGCTAACACCCTTATGTATTTACCTGCAGGCTCAGGCATACCAGAAACAAAGTATGCCTGGAACGGCTCAGGAACGGTCTCAAAGGCAAACATCTTATCAATATTTGTAAACGGAATTGATAGAACATCGGCAACTAATATAAGTTCATTTTTAATAGAAGAAGAGCCACACCACATAGTGATTAATTTTACTGTACCGATTTTAGGAAACATTCAATTTAATTATTTAGTATCTGGGGGTCCTACATGCCTGTATAACAATATAGCTGTATACCCAGATTACCTAACACAGCAAATAGTAAACACCCACTATGGTTTATATATAGGGAAAGCTTTAGTATCTATTTCAGATCCGTCCATTTCTGTGACAGAAAAACCGTTTAGGGCATACAATAATGACTGGATTGTGTTACAAAGTATATAATTCTGTCACCTCGGTTGACAAAAAGCTGGACTTGAGTAGACAATAATGGTAAAATAAAGTCCTATGGATATCAACAATACTAAATATAAGGTTCTTGATGAAGAAAGCACACTAGGCATATACGTCTGGGAAATGCCCGACGGCAGATGGATTGGGGATGATGATGGCAATTTTCTTTCAGTCACGTCAAAAAAGAACAACAGGTCTCTCATGGACGCTTTGGCTAGAGAAGTTCGCTCATTTGGTATTCACGAGGGCAAACCTAAATTCCTTTCTGCCCGAAGAAAAATTGACGACGAAGAATTTGAATACCAGCAACAAAGATTAAAATGGGGATTAATACCAGACCCGATGGATATTGGTAATTACAAAGATGAAATGAAAAAGATGGGTGGAGCAAAATGATTCAAGAGCAAGAAGAAGACGGAAGCACTATTGATATATCTAACACATCCGACTGGTTTTCTTTTAAAAAAGAACAGCCAACAGATGACCCATTTGCCATAAGCGGAGACGACCTAAGAAAAATAAGAGGGCTAGGATCAGCATTTAAAAGAAAGATTAACAGAGAATTTTCAAAGTCTTTTTCAGGAATTGAAGGAGTTGGCACACAACAAAATCTTCTTGCACAAGCTATTAGCGGCTATGCAATGTTTGATCTTATTGAGCCGCCATACAACCAAGAGTACCTATCTAAAATTTATGAAGTTTCAACATATAACTATGCAGCAATTAATGCAAAGGTTGCAAACATTGTCGGGCTCGGCTACGACTTTATTGAAACAAAAAAGACAAATGATGCATTTGATTCAATAACAGATGAGAAGCAATTAGAAAGAGCACGTAAGAAACTAAACAAATTGCGTCAAGATCTACACGCATGGCTTGACACAACAAATGTGGAAGACACATTTACTCAAACATTAATTAAGGTATACACAGACTTAGAAGCAACAGGAAACGGCTACATTGAAATTGGTAGAACTACAGGCGGAAACATTGGGTACATAGGTCACATTCCAGCGAAGACAATGCGTGTACGTAGACTCAGGGATGGCTTTATTCAATTGCTTTACGGCAAGGCTGTTTACTTTAATAATTTTGGAGACTCTGAAACAGAGAACCCAATTGCAGGACAAGAAGATAGACCAAATGAAATTATTCATTTAAAGAAGTATACTCCAATGAACAACTACTATGGCATCCCAGATATTGTGGCAGCCCAAGTAGCTTTGGTGGGTAACGAATTTTCTGGTAAATATAACCTTGACTACTTTGAGAACAAGGCGGTACCTAGATATATTATTACAGTAAAGGGAGCAAAACTTTCACCAGAATCAGAAAGAAAATTGCTTGAATTTTTCCAAGTAGGATTAAAGGGGAAGAACCACAGGTCCTTATATGTCCCTCTGCCATCAGATACTCCAGACTCAAAAGTTGAATTTAAAATGGAGCCTATCGAAGCTGGCAATCAAGAAGGCTCATTTGAGAAGTATCGCAAATCAAATAGAGACGAAATTCTTCTTGCCCACCGTGTGCCAATTAATAAAATAGGAACGCCAGAAGGAGTTAACCTAGCAGTTGCTCGTGACGCAGACAAAACATTTAAAGAGCAGGTTTGCCGACCAGCCCAGATGATTCTGGAAAAGAAAATTAATAATATATTTGACGAAAAGACAGATGCCCTACTCCTAAAGTTTAATGAGTTAACATTAACAGACGAAGACACCCAGTCTAAAATTGATGAAAGATATTTAAGAATGCAGGTTATAACACCTAATGAAGTTAGAATTAGAAAGGGCATGATTCCAATTGATGGCGGGGACGTAGTAATTGAACTCAAAGGCCCAGCCGCATCCGAGCAAGCATCCGTAGCTGGAAATACCAGACAAAGATCTCAAGATCGCCAAGCAACCTCCCCAGATGTTTCTGGAGAAGGCAGAAATGCCAAAGGCGACGGCAGACAAGTTGACTAACCCCACTCAACTGTTATTTGCCTTTTTATCTATAAGTCGCTAAAATTAAGCATATGAATATTGAAAAGTCTTTGTGGTCCAGTCATGGCGACAACATCAGTCTATCGGTTCCCTTTACAAAGGTTAACCGTGAAAAGAGAACGGTGTCGGGATTCGCTACATTAGATAATGTTGATCAAACAGGCGACGTTGTCACAGCAGAAGCAAGCCTAAAAGCCTTTGAAGGCTTTAGAGGAAATCTTCGTGAGATGCACAACTCAACAGCAGTTGGCAAGGTTGTTTCATTTAAGCCAGAAACATTTTATGATGCAGCAACAAAAGAATTTTATAACGGCGTATATGTAGATGCATACATTTCAAAAGGCGCACAAGATACATGGGAAAAGGTTTTAGACGGAACTCTTTCTGGATTTTCAATTGGCGGAAAGATTAATGAATCAGACAATGAAGTTAACAAGGCAAACGGCAAGACAGTAAGATTTATTAAAGACTACGATTTGATTGAATTATCAATTGTAGACTCTCCAGCAAATGAACTTTGCAATGTTCTATCTATTCAAAAAGTAAATGGTCAATTGGTATTTAAAGGAATTGCAGCAGAAGTTGTAACAGAAAACATTTTTTATTGTGAAGAAAGCAATTCTGTTTTTATCTCAACAGAAAAAACATATGACTCTCCAGTATCTGGTAAGCCAGCACAACTAATTGGTTGGGTTGAAAGTTCAGATGTTAACAAGTCAAAAGAGATTGATAAGATTCTTGATGCATATAAGCACTCAAGATTTACGTTGCCTGATACACAAATAGCAAAACAGGCAAACGCAGAAGGAGGTAATAAAATGTCAGAAAACACAGAAAACGTAGTTGCTGAAGTTGTTGCAGAAGATGCAGTAGTTGAAGTAGCCGTTGAAGAGACAGCAGTTGTTGCAGAAGATGCACCAGCGGCTGAGGCTCCTGCAGAAGATGCAGTAGCAGAAGACAATACTGCCGAGACTCTGGAAAAAGTAGCCGACGTATCAGAAGATAAGGTTGAAGAACCTGATTTTGCAAAGATGTTAGGCGACCTAAAGGGCTTTTTCTCAGAGACTCTAAATAAGGCATCAGAAGTTAATGCGGCACAAGTAACAACAATCCAAGAGACTGTTGAGGCTTTCAGCAAGAGCGTAGATGCTAGAATTTCAGAGTTGGCAGAACAACACACAGTGCTATCAAGCGCTGTAAAAGATATCAAGAGCACGATTGATGGTGTACAAAAGCGTGTCGATGCAGTAGAGTCCGAGACTGCAATTAAGAAGTCTTCTGATCTTGGCCGATCAGAGGAAGTAACAATCAAGAAATCTAAATGGAACGGTTCTTTCCTCGGTTCCGTAAACGAAATATTTAACTAAGGTAGGTATAAAAATGAGCAATGAACTATTAGAAAAGGCCGTAGAATCTGGTACAACAGTATCAACAGGTTTCGGCTCAACAACTGGGGGAACAGGAATCCACCGTCAGTCAGAAAATGGCAACGGCGGACTACTTAACCCAGAACAATCTGCTCGCTTCTTAGACTATATGTTCGACGCAACCGTAATCGGTAAGGTCGCACGTACAGTTCGTATGAAGTCAGACACAGCAGAAATTGATCGCATGTCAGTAGGCGAAAAGCTTATGAAGCTTGCAACAGAGGCAGACAACACTGGTGTTAACGCAGCAGTAACTTTCTCAAAAATCTCTTTGACAACAAAGAAGCTACGCATGGACTGGGAGCTTTCAACAGAGTCTCTAGAAGACAACATTGAAGGTGCAGACCTCGAAGATCACATTGCCCGCTTGATGGCAACACAAGCAGGAAATGACATTGAAGATGTTCTACTTAACGGTGACACATCTCTAACAGGAGACGCTCTTTACAAGTCATTCAATGGCGTTGTAAAGAAGGCAAAGACATCAGGTCGCGTCGTAGACGCAGCTGGAGCCGCAGTATCTCGTGAAGTATTCAACAAGGCACTTAAGGCTATGCCACGTAAGTACAAGCAGCGTCGCGGAGACCTTCGCTTCCTTGCTGGATCAAACTTGATTCAGGACTTCCTATATGCTAACAGCATTGGAACAAATCAGACAATTCCACAGGATATCGCTTCAAGCGTAATCCGTGGAGGAGTTGCACCACTAGGTGGACCTGCAGGATATGTGGCACCATTCGCATTTGGTATTCCAATTGTTGAAGTTCCACTACTTCCAGAGACACAGACTGGTGATTATTCAGCAGCAACTGGATCACACGGAGACGTCCACTTGACATTCCCAAATAACGTAGTTATTGGTATCAAGCGTGATGTAACTGTTTACCGTTTCTTCTGGCCACGTAAGGACTCAATCGAGTACACAATGTATACTCGCGTTGGCGTCCAGATCGAACAAGCTGATGCTTGGGTAGTCGTAAAGAACGTTAAGGTTGCTTCTTAATTAGAATTAACCCTAGAAAAGCCCCCAATTAATTTTGGGGGCTTTTCATTTTAATTTAACAATGCTATAATTAAAGAACCTAACAAAGGAGAAAACATGTCATTTGAGACATTAAAAGTTGCAGAACTCAGAAAGATTGCAGAAGACTTTGCAGTTGATACTGATGGAATTAAAAACAAGGCAGATATTATTGCCACTCTTGCCGAAGAGGGCGTAACCTGGTCTGTATACCAAAAGACAATTAAAGATGTTAAAGAAGCAGCTGAAGAGTTTGCTGATACAGAAGAGATCCTTCCTAGATTTGATCCAAAGTCAGACAACCCAGAAGACACAGTCCTGGTAAGAATGACAAGAGAAAATCACAGATACGATATAGTCGGATTTACATTTACAAAAGAGCACCCTTTTATCGCAATGACAGAAGAAGATGCTCAGAAAATTTTTGACAAGGAGGAAGGTTTCCGCATAGCAACCCCTAAAGAAGTACAGGAGTACTACGCTTAACCTTTATTAAATGGAGATATTAGTAGGTACAAACTCGCCAGTAAAGCACAAGGTTTATTGGAAAGGATCCCCAAGGGATGCCGATGCTCTTCCTGTTGTTAGAGTTTATGACATAACAGAAGACCCAGCAATAACTCCTGCTATTAATCCAGGCACACTTATTACAACACTGACTCCAACAAAAATGGAAACAGACATTGGTGTTTACGAAGTGTATCCTCCACACTCATTAACAAATAGAAATAAACAGCTTAATCTTGTATGGCAATATACAGTTGAAGGAACTACGATTACAAAAGAGCATAAGCTTTTTGTAGTTACTCCGTATGTTGATATCACGCAGGCTGGAGATGTTTTAAGACTAGGCTCTGACCCATCTGATCCAAACTACAAGTCTTATTTTGAAATTGCTGAAGCTGAAAGATATGCCAGAAAGATAATTGAAAATTATACAGGGCAGGTCTTTACACTTTACGATGATCTTCATACTGTGTACGGAGCGGGAGCAGATGTTCTACCGTTGCCATTTAAGCTAGCGGATCTACATGAATTGTACGAGAATGACATACTGCTTCTAGATAACATTAACAATGTGAATAACTGGAACTATGACACTATCATATCTGAAAGCGGATTTGGAATAAGGGTTAACAAGGCCACTATGCTAGATAACACTGTTTATGTAGCAAACGGAATGGTTCCCCCATCAATTAATTACTCTACAGGCGGAGCATTTGGAAAAGACTCAGTATATAAAGTTGCAGGGAGATATGGATGGGAACGTGTTCCCGATGAAGTTGAGCTTGCAGCAATTGAACTTATGAAAGATTACTTCTCAAAGGATAAAGTTTGGAGAGACAAGTACATAAAGAATATATCAACATTTGACTGGAAGTTTGAATACAATGCCGAGACATATAGAGGCACAGGAAATGTTTATGTTGACCAAATTCTATTGCCATATATAATTAATCAAATGGTAGTAGTCTAATGTTTAATATTATAGATTCAGTTTTAACTATGAGCATGGATGTATACAAACAAGTTGATTACCAAGACCCCAACACGGGTGCCCTAAAAAAAGAATGGCAGTATGACAGAACAATGCCCTGCCATGCAAAAGGCTCTATATCTAATACCTCATCCACCACAACAGGAGGCAATCAATCCTTTGGAAGCAAATATGTAAACAGTGAAATCTTACAATTAAGAACAACCAGTAGAATTACATTGCGTGAAAAGATTACAAACATATCTGATTCATCAGGTAATACAATATGGGTAGAGGCTAATTTTCCAACAGACACTGCAACCGTTTTTGAAGTAATGGGATCAACACCGATGACTGATCCATTTGGCACAGTCATAGGATACAACACATCTGTAAAGAGGTCGGAGAACCAAACAATTGGATACTAGCGCCGTATTAGTTAAAGCAGCCAGCGGTTTGCAAAAAACTATGGGCGGCACGAAGGGTGCAGTTTTACAGGATAGTACAGTAGCTCAAATATCAGCAGCCATATACTATCAGGCATCAGTTATTTCAAAAGTTACTACCAATAAACAATTTCAATCAAAATTTCAAAGTATCTTGTTTAATCAAATAAAAAAAGACTTTGGAAATTATATAGACTCTCAATCTAGAACAAATCCTAAAACATTACACCATGTTTATGAATGGAAAAAAGTTGGCACACCTTCAGCAAGATTATTTGATTTAAAGGTAGCAGGAACAGATGGTCTTTCTTTTAAAATCTCTTCTGAATTTAAACCTTCTAAATCAATGGTCCCAACAAATTTTGGCAAGGCAAGACACGTATTTACAAACAAGGCTTCCGTTATGGAAGCGGGAATGCCACTGGCCATAAAGCCTAAGAATGCAGAAAGGCTTGTATTTGAAATGGACGGCGTTGTTATTAGAATGCCTAAAGGTATGCCCGTAACAGTTAAAAAACCAGGAGGCGGAAAAGCCACTGGTAGGTACAAGATAGCCTATGCTCAATTTTTTACTGGCAACCTAGTAAACCTATCAATTAAGAATTCAAAATTTCAACAAATATTTAATTCATCTATTACCAAAGCAATGAAATTGCCAGTTGATATTAAAAAAGTTAAATATTCTTTTTCGCCAAACACAGTAAACATGCAGGCTGGCGCAGCACTGTCAGCAGCCTTTGGAGGTTCAGATGCCAACGGATTATAATTATGATGTCATGCTTGATCTACGCAAGCACCTATGGAGTCAATTAAAGTCTAATAGTTTATTTCAGGCTTCAGATTATTACAGCGATAATTTAGGAGAAGAATTAATTCCAATTATCCCAGTACAGCAACAGGCAGAAATGAATCAATTCTTGAGCGGGAAGAAGCATATAGTTTACGATAAGATAGGAATGTCTTATGAGGACAACTGGGTAATATGCTGTGAGCAAATTCTATTTACAATATATTCAACAGACATATCTGAGATTAATCAAATAAGAAATTTAATGACGGATCTGTATAGAAGAATGGACGAGTCAGCAAGGGATACAAACCTATATACGGGCATATCTCAGAAGTTTAAGTTCTACAGTATATTTGTTGCAGACATATCCCCTACATCCCCCTCAGAGGAGCTAGCAGGGTTCCTATCAACCGATGTAGTACTTGAGGTAAAATACGCAAGGCACGTGGGCACAGACGGCAGATTTCTCTAGTTTGCCTTTTAGGGCATTATACACTAAAATTAGATTTAGAGGAAAGGCCTAGCCAGCCAAGATTTCAAACAGTTTAACAATATATATATATTTTTAAAACAGGAGGTAAGACACAATGGCATTTAACTCAGCCAAAAATATTCTTGTGGGAGCTTCACCGCTTTACATCTCGAATTCAGATTCAACTGTATCAGGTTACGTAGAAAATACAGAGCCAGGAGTTGCAAGAGCAGGCACATCAGCAAAAGATGGCGTCCCAGTATTCTCAGCTTCAGGTTCATATCGTACTACTCTTGATGCAGCACAAGCAACAGCAAACAACGCTTACCGTAACGTAGGGTTTACAAACAATGGTCTTCAGATCACTTACAACCCAACTTACGATTCAGTAACTGTTGACCAGTTGCTTGATACAGCAAAGCTTTTCAAGTCTGCGATGGAAGTTATGATCGCAACAGAAATGGCAGAAGGAACACTAGAGAACGTTCTAGTTGTTTTCGGACAGGGACAATCAACTCTTACAAATTCAGGATCAACTCTTGGACTTGAGGCAGGAGCTCTTGGTATTGCACCAACAGAGCGCCAGCTAGTTGCAATTGGACAGGCTCCAACAACTACTTCAGCTAACTCAGAGCGTATTTACTATGCACGTCGCGTATTGTCTGTACAACAGTCACAATTCTCACTTGCACGTAATACTGCTACATCATTCCCAGTAACATTTCGTTTGCTTCCAGACGCAGGTTACACAGGTTCAGAATACGGAAAGATTATTGACCGTACTTGGACACCAGCCTAATTAATTTTAGCTAGATAAAGCCCCCAGAAATGGGGGCTTTATTGTTGTGCTTGTAAATGCTTTATGTTATAATAATTAAGACGATCCTAGGAGGATTAAATTGGCAAATACAGTATATAGTGTAGAAGAAATTACACTGCAAGATGGCTCAACAGTTAAGCTAAAGCCACTAAGCATTAAAGAGCTTAGAGAATTTATGGCAGCACTACAGGGTGCGGCAGATTCAACATCAGAAACAGAAACGCTAAATGTATTAATTGATGCAGTAGCAGTTGCGCTGAAAAAGCAACTTCCAGCCCTAGTAGCAGATAGAGACGCACTAGAAGACGCACTTGATGTTCCCACAATAAATCGCATCCTTGAAGTATGCGGTGGGATTAAGATGGATGACCCAAACCTACTAGCGGCAGCGGTTCTGGCTGGTCAGAACTAGATTTAGCCGCTTTAGAGGGTGAAGTATTTCTTTTGGGAAACTGGAAGAATTATGAAGAACTAGAAGAAAGTCTTTCAATGCCAGAGCTAATCCAAACATTGAAATCCTTTAAGAAGCAAAAGTCGGAAGACAGAAAATTTGCAGCAGGACTTAAAGGTATAGAAATAAATATTGATGAAGACGAAGAAGAAGTTCAAGAAGGAAAAACCTTTGAAGATATTCAAAGAAAAGCGTTAGGTATTAATGCATCAGGTGATGATATACTTTCATTACAAGGTTCGTTAGCAGCAAATGCAGGATTTGGAATCGGAGCTGGTTTAGGTTATTCAAAGGAGTAATGTATAGATAAATGGCTGATGAAAATATTGTAACTAATATAGTTGCCAATGCTGATTTCTCAGGTCTTATTGCAGATGTCAATAAGGTTACAGCCTCACTATCTAAACTACAAGCTCAGTTAATTGCTTCAGACGCAAAGCTTGCAAATCAAGTTGCGGTAATGAACAGGTCTTTCTCAGAAAATTTGAGAAGAACTGGGCAGTTTTCTACACACTTTGTTACACTAACTTCAGATACTGAAAAGTTTGGTAAGAGTCTTGATGGTGGAAAACTTAAGCTAAAAGACTACTTTAGAACTTTTCAAGAGCACACAAAAACTTCAGGTGGAATTGTTAGAGATCTTGCTAAACAGCAAGTAGCACTACAAAATGCCATCATCCAACCCCTGGGTAAAAACGCTCAGGGGCTTATGCAGTTCAACGTACAGGTACCACAAGGCCTAGATAATATAAAAAACAAAACGGCTATAGCAAGACAAGAACTTCAGATATTAAATAAGGTTGTTCAAGATGGCGGAGTCCAGCTTATTAACTGGGGTAAGAATACTCAGTGGGCAGGACGCCAGCTAACAGTCGGACTAACAGTACCGCTAGCAGCATTTGGTAAAGCAGCAGCAGATGCATTTAGAATGGCCGATGCAGAACTTACAAGATTAACAAAGGTTTATGGCGGAGTAGCAGCAACATCATCAGCTGAGCTTTCTAAGATAAGAGCAGAAGTTTCTGCAACAGCAGCAGAGATATCAAAAGGCTACGGAATTTCTTTTAAGGATACAATTGCTCTTGCTGCAGACATAGCAGCAACAGGAAAAACTGGTAATGAATTGCTTTCTTCCGTAAAAGAAACAAGCAGACTTGCAGTACTTGGTGAAGTAGATAGACAGGATGCCATGAAGGCAACCCTTGCAATTCAAACAACTTTTAAACAAAATACAGAACAGCTTTCAGAATCAATTAACTTTTTAAACTCCGTTGAAAACCAAACATCAACAAGCCTTGCAGATTTAGTTGAAGCAATTCCAAAGGCTGGACCAGTTATGATGGGCCTAGGCGGAAACGTTAAAGATCTTGCGTTATATTTAACTGCAATGAAAGAAGGAGGAATCAATGCATCAGAAGGAGCAAACGCCTTAAAGTCTGCTCTTGCGTCTTTGATTAACCCAACTAAGGTTGCTACAGAAAAATTTAAAGGAATGGGAATTGATTTAGGCGGTATAGTTACACAAAATGCTGGAAATCTAACAGGAACAATAACTGCTTTACAGGAAGCTTTAGATAGTCTTGATCCGTTGCAAAAGCAACAGGCAATTGAACAGCTATTTGGAAAGTTTCAATTTGCAAGAATGAATGCTTTGTTTTCAAACCTTGGAAAGCAAGGAAGCCAAACGCTACAGGTAATGGATCTAATGAAGGCAAGCTCACAAGATCTTGCAAATGTAGCCAGCCGAGAATTAAGCATGGTAACAGAGTCAGCTTCAGGAAAGTATAATCGAGCAATACAAGGATTAAAGGCAGACCTAGCGGGCATAGGAGAAGAATTCCTTAAGGTACAAACATTCTTTATTAATGTTGTTGATGGAATTATTAATTTTACAACTAACTTACCAGGACCTATCAAGCAAATTTTAACATTCGCTGGAGGGCTGACTGCAGTAATTGGACCAGTCATTATGTTAACTGGTGTGCTTGCCAACTTCTTTGGCTACGTTATAAAAGGAGTTTCTCACTTTAAAGCTTTGTTTAAAGGTGGAGAAGGCTGGAAGATGCTTACTCCAGAAATTCTTGCTGCACAAAAAGCAGGAAGTCTTGTTGAGAAAACATTCTACAGTGATGCACAAGCAGCAACAGTATTAAAAACAGCAATTGAAGGACTAGTAGCAGAGTTTACTGTATTGCAATCTAAGGCACAATCAGGAGCTATATCAGTTGCTCCAGCATTAAATAATTTTGTAAACGGTGTTGCTGGAAGAGTAGTTAATCCAAACCACCCAATGCTAAGCCCGACAGATACAAGATCAATGTCTCACATGAACCCAGTCGGCGGAATGACAGCAGATCAAAAGACTGGACAATCAATATTTGGAGTTGTACCTGGAGCACCAAGAGTTAATCAGACAATAGGTAACAACCCACAGATTTATGCAAATTCAGATTTGCCAGATGTTCCAGGACTTACAAGAATTGGCAAGGCCTCAACTGGAGTAGTTGCAACAGAAGCTGCTAAATGGCATTCAATGACAGGCGCACTTGCAATGCAATCAGAAGCAGAAATAAAAGCATTAAAGATGGAAGTAGGTAGAACGGGATTAATTACACACGAACTTTCTGCTTCATATCAAGCACTACTTCCAGAAATGACAAGACTTACACAGCAAGCAGCAGCAGAATCAGCAGCAATTGTTGCCGAGTTGCAAGCAAGCAAAATAACAATAGATCAAGCTAGAGCAAAAATTATTTCATTAAATGCACAAATTGAAGCATCAATGGGAATAGCTGCTACAAATATTGCAGGACAACAAGGTAGATCTATTGCCTTAAACTCAGTGCCACTATTAAATCAACCAGTGGTGGACAGGTCTGGCAAGTCAAACATGAAAGAGCTTGCTCGCCCAGGAAGAACAAGGGGCCTACTTAATAAAATTGCAGGCGGACTAGGGGTTAAAACATTTGGCGCACCATATAGTATTGAAACAACAATGCCAAAGAAATTTTCAGAAGGCACAGTAGGATACCGTGGAGGATACGCAAGCCCAATGGCCAAGTTGGCAGCAGCAGCGATGTTAGCAAAATTTGCACAAAGATCAAAGTTAATAGGCGGATTAAAAACAACAAAAAGAAGATCTGCAAGGGCGGGTGCACAAGAGGGTGCAGGGATAAGTTACGGAACATTGTCTAAAAGAAAATCAAAGGTCTATGATGATCCAGAAATGCAAGCATATGGAATTACTCCAACAAAAAAGGGTGTAGGCCAAGATGATGAATATATAGTTCATGGCTACGGCCCAGGAATTGAAAAAGCAACCAGGGGCCTAGACAGACAAGGCTCAAGTCCAGTTTTAAGAAAAGATCAATATGATGAGTATGGAATACAAATGTCAGCGTCCACCAGAAAGCATGACGCTCTTCAAGTTGTTCCAACTACATTTATCAAAAACAGAAAAGGTTTTAACGAAGGACTAAGAGACGGAACAGCAACTGCAGCAGATTTTAGACAAGTTACAGGATCTGACATGATGAGCTTGTTGCTATTTTTAAAAGATCAAAAAGTTAAACCAGCAGTAGCAAAGCAGATTGCAGAACGTGCAGCTATAGTATTAAATGAGCAAGTTCGTAATCACAGAGGCCCAATGAACGAAGCCTCCTTTGGGAAAATGTTAAATCGTGCTTCAGTACGTGCAATAGATAGCTCATACAAGCCCTCTATGGTTCGTGTTACAAATAGCTTAGGGTCTGATGCTTTTGCAAGAAATCAAGGTCTTGTTCAAAGACCATTTAAAGATGGTGTTATAAAGCTCGACGGGTACGGTGGCGGAGATAGTGTTCCAGCTCTGCTAGAGCCAGGGGAGTCTGTTGTTACAAAATCTGGAACAAGAAAAAATGAAGGTGCACTGCACTTAATGAACGCGGGCTATAGCGTTGACGACATGATGGGATTTGAACAAGGGGTTGTCGGCTTCAGGGCGGGAATGAAATCTCAAACTCAAAAAGGTTATCTTGGAAAAGGAATGATGAGTAGGCCAGAGGGCGGCGGCATGGGCATGGGAGCCCAAATGGGTATTATGATGGGCGGAAGCATGTTAGGCCAGCAAGTTGGTGGAACAGCGGGAACAGGAATAATGGCGGCAGCAAACATTCTGCCATGGCTACCATTTCAAAAAATATTACCACTACTTAAAGCTGCAAATTCAGGCGCAGGTGCATTTAAAACTGCACTGACACTAGCTGGAAAAGCAGCAGGACTTTTAACAAGATTGATGCCAGGTGCTGCAGTAATCGGCACATTATATCTTCTATACAAGGGATATCAAAAATGGCAAAAGGGAATTGAGGATACACGCAGAGAGCATATTATGCTTAATGGCATTACTGAAAAGGGTGCTAAAGAGGCGGGTATTTCATATAAGAATATTGGCAACTCAATAAAGGATGTTAGAGAACAATTAAAGCTTCAAAAAGAAGCTGGAATGTCTGCATATGAATCCATGACACCTTCAGGTGTTGGTGGTTTAACATTAACTATTGCACAACTAAAAGAATTAAAAAAGACTGCAAAAGAAACAATGCCAGAACTTCTAGGAACATTTAATAGTATCGATTCGTCAAGCGTCAATGATCTTGCTGCAAACTTAAAGGCTCAATTTGTTGCTGCTGGAATGAGTGCTCAAGATGCAACAAATAAAATTTATGCAATTATTGAGGCTTCAAATAAAGCTGGCCAAGGCCTGGGCGCTATAACATCATCTGGATTTACTGCAATAACAGATAAGGGATCAGCCGCCACAGCAATAGTAAAAACACTATTAGAAAGTCTTAAAGAAATTGATACCGTTGATTCAAAAGCTTTTGCTTCTAATATTGACACAGTAATATCTAGCTTAGACTCTGCAACGGCAGCCCTAGTTGGAACAAAAGATGCTCAAGGTAAAACAATTAATGCGTCTCAAGCAATGACAATGCAATATGAAAAGCTTGTAAAGCTAGGAGCAACAACTACCCAGCTCGGAGAAAAAGCTCTTGAGAATCTAAAAAAAGAAAGACCAGAGCTTGCTGCTATATTAAAAAGCACAGATACAGTTGCTGGAATGTATGCCAAGTGGAGAGTGTTATTGGCTGGCGTTAATATTGATTTAAAAAGTATTACATCAGAACAGGCAATGGGAATTGCAGCTTATGAACAAGCATTAGCTTTAGCTGCAGATTCATCTAAAGCAAATACCAACACCACTGGATCTCTTGCAACTGCTAATGCTGCTACAAATAAGTTAACAACTGATATTAAAAAGGGTGAGGCTGCAGTAAAGAAATATTCAAACACAGAAGCTGGATTATCTAAGGCAAGAATTAAGGCTATTCAGGATGAAATTAAAGCAATTCGTGATCGTGCAGATGAAAAGAAAAAAGCTCTTCGTGCTAATGTAGAAAGCGAAAATACTGAGCTTGAGCTACAGAAGTTAAAGCTAGAGGCTCAGTCAGCCCTAGCCCGTGGAGATAGAGATGCATATGAATCTGCCAATATTGCAATTGCTCAACTAACAAAAGAAACCCAACTCAAAAAAGCTGAGGATAAAATTGATGCAAATGCTAAGAAAGAAGAAGCTATACAGCAAGCTATTCTTGATAAAGATCAAGCAGAAAAGGATAGAATTGCTGCACTTATAAATGCAACAGGAAATAGTGCTCAGTCAAAAACAGAACAGCTTGCACAAATAAATGGCATAAAAGATTTGCTAGCACAATTAGCAATAGATAAAATTGAAAACAATGCCCTAAAGGATCCAACTAAAAAAGCAGATGGCGAAAAGGTTTTAGCGGGAAAGTTTCAAACTATTCTTGAGACATTAGAGAAGTCTTCTAATGCTGTTCAAAAAGCATTTCCAGAGTATGTTAATTCAAAAACAAATAAAGCAATACCAACAAGCACAAAAATTTACGGTCTTCCAGGCGGGCCTGGGACTAGTATGTCAACTGGTGCTGGAGGAGCATTTGATAAGCTTGTTTCTGAAATAGCAGTCGGGGCAAAAGCAAACTTTGAAAAACTTGGAAAAGATATTACTGGCGGAGCAAATCTTAAAATGGTTGTTGAAGCAATGGGTGGAAAGATTGATAAGAGCCTTAAGCTAAAAACAGAAGATGTAACTGCTCTAATAAAAGCCAATCAAAGTGCCTACAGTGGAGATTTAAAGAACATGCTGAAGGAAGATGGAAGCCTTAAGGAATCAGTAAGAAATTCCATTATTGTTGAAAAGAAACTAAATCGTGGAGATAAGTTTACCTACAATGATAAGGTATACAACGTATCAGACGGATGGAATTCAAACGTCGGGCCTAGAGCAGTTTTAGGAAAAGCATTGGGAGGTCCAGTAGTTGCTGGACAAACATACCGAATAAATGATAGAATTAATGCATTGGGTGCACAGCAAGAAGGCTTTATGCCATTTACACCAAAGGTAAGCGGAGTTGTTTATCCAAATGCGGATACAATGCCTAAATACAATATTGCAAGCGGTGATGTAACAGGAATGCGTGGCGGAGTTAATAGCTCTTATAATAATAATTCATACGCAATTAACATTGCGCTTAATGGAACTAACGTAACTGCAGATGATGTAATGAGAAGATTTAAAACAGAGATGGCCTTAGTTCATGCAAAAGAAGGAAGATCCAGATCAGTGGGGGGACAAGTTTAATGGCACTAACATTACCAAGAGGATCAATTTTTAGCATTGAAGCTAAGGATCTTTTAGCAACCCCCGCAGGAACTGTTGATAAATGGAACAAGGTTACAGAGCATAATAGAAGCGCTTTTGATATTAATGTTGAAAGAATTGAAAAAGTAATTAGAACTTCAAATGGCACCTTAAGAAAGAATTTTATTAAAGACAAGCGTAAGTTTTCAACATCATGGGAAATGCTTCCATCGTATAGAACTCTAACCGTGGACGGTGCATGGGGAGCAGAAGACTTAAGATCATTCTACCTAGGAGAACAGGGACAAGGTAGTTTTAAAATTAGATTAAACATAGCAAAAAATGGAGTCTCTCAAGAGTCTGCTGGATACGAAGAGTATGCAGTTGTTATTACAGACTGCAGCTTTGCAATTGCCAAAAGAGGCTTACAGCCTCATTGGAACGTATCCCTGAGCATGGATGAAGTCTAATGCCAGTATATGCAAGCCCCGCAGCAAAAACAAAGCTTGAGCAAAGCACAAACTTAAACTTAAATGTAGGATGTACCATTGAGTACAACATGAATAGACTTGTAGATAACATTGTTGTCACTGGCGCAGATATTGTTAAGCCAGATGGAAGCAAGCCTTTTAAAAAGCTATTTCCCGTAGATTCAATCATCAAGGCTAACCGACCAATTGGGGCGGGAGTTAAATATGGAATCACAGGAGATGTTGGGTCGGGAACATATAGAGACCCAAGATCTAGTACATATCCATTATACTATAGAACATACTACCCAGGCGCAGATACATATTACAAATACTGGCTAAGCGCACTGGGCACAGGAACAGATTTAACTATTACTTATGCAGGTAAGACAGTTCTAACCAATAAAGTTGTTGCACGATTTGAAATATCTCATTCAACCCCAGGAACCTGGAACATATTTTTAAATGGATCTTCTGTTGCAAGCGGAACAAGTGCACAAATAAAAGCATTTGGTGCTAGCACATATGATGCTGGAACTTTAACTATTTATTATAATGGAACAGCATGGGTAACCACAGAGCCAGCAGTGCTAGGTGTCCCAGTAAGCATAACCTCATTAAAGTTGACTACAGGAGGAGTTTCAGGAAAATACATTGGTGTTATTGAGCTTTGTGCAAAATGGGTAGTTGATATATCAGATGCTATTACAGATATGTCTATCTCAAAAGAATCTTCTACCAGTTCAGAAGACATTCTTCCAATCGGAAAGGTTTCAGCAAACTCCTTATCTTTGGGTCTTGTATCATATGAGACTACACGCAAAATAATTTCCTTTGATAAAACATTTACACTTGATGCCTCTAAGGTTTATCTATATAAGCAGGTTGAGGTAAACCCATACTATAAACTATACAATGCCGATCAGACTTATGAAAAGATTAATCAAGGCGTATTCTATTTAGATAACTGGTCGTCTTCAGAGTACGGAGACATATCTTTAACTGCTCTTGATGGAGCAAAGATTTTGCAAGAAGTAATTGCCCCAAGTATTATTTGCGAAGGGTATTCAACTACTGCAATATTAAGAAGACTACTTGATACAGTAGGATTTGTAAACTATAAATTTAATATGTCTGCAACAGACACTTCAATATTTACACCAAAGTTTTGGTGGACAGATGATAGCAAGCCAGTATGGAGTGCAATACAAGAGCTTTGCAGAGATTCTCAAATGACAGCTATATTTGATGAGAACAACGTGCTTCAATTTTACACAAGAGATTATATGTTTTCTTCAGCAAAAGACGTAGACTGGGCATTTAGATATAACGCAAATGGATCTAATCTGCCAAACATAATTTCTTTTTCTAAGAATGAACTAGCAAGTGCAAATCAAGTTAAGGTGCTATGGAATAGCGTAACTACTTCAGAGTTTACTGGCAATTCCCAGCCACTATGGAAATCTGGCAATACTTCAATGGGTGCTCTTTCACTTGATCAGGACCTGCCAGTATCTGTAGGAGAAGGCGGATACCTAAATCTTTCTCCAATCACAGTCAACAGCTATGAAAGCAAAAGAGTTCTATACGAGTATAACGGATACCTTGTAATTGATTCAGAAATTATTGAGTATGATGCAATTCAATATGAGTATACTTCGGGAGTAAATAAGACACAGGTTTGGATAACAACAGAGTCAGATGTATTAAAATATCTAGGGCTTTCAAATGTTGGTTCTGCAAACTACCAACCAACAGGGAAATATAGGATTAAAACAAGAGGTGCATTTAATACAACACCTGCAGATCATTTTGCTGCGGCATCAACTATACTAAATTCATGGAGCGGATATGAAGTTAGGTGGTCAATGTAATGGTACAGTTATTTAATTTAGTAGACGGAGGTGGCGGAATTGGTACCGCTTCAGTACCAGCAGACTACACAATCCCATGGATAAGTATAGAGACCACATCGTTGACATCAATAAAAATTATTATTAAACATCCAACTGCAACTCCAGGAAGCTTTGGTGGATCGGGGACAACTATGACTTTTACTGACCCAGATTTTGTTTTCCCAACATTAGCAGATACAGTTGCTGTATCTGCAGACAGAACCACTATAACAAAAAGCGGGTTAGTTCCAGGAACTAGATATAACATTAGAGTAAGAGCACATAGTGCAGCAGCACAGTCTGGGGTATATGGTCCGTATATTACAGATACATTTACTATGCCAGCATACAATCCAATTACGGGAGTTGTTTCTACTGCAACAAAAGTTTTAATACCCCCAGGATCAACTGGAACAGACGCTTCTGGAAACGGAGTTAAGGTAGACAATACAGCAAATGCAGACACTGGCTCAGATGAAACAGCAGTGCCAGTTCAATATGTTACTGGGTCTTCATCGGCGGTTAGTGGAAACAGACAAGTTGAAAAGTCTTTGTTTAGAGTTACAAACAATTCAAAAGACCCTGCTGCATTTTCAATAGCAGCAAAGAATTTTGAAATTTCAACATCCTATTCACACTACACTTTTGGCACTGGAATGTTTTTTCAAAGTAGCATTTCTGATGTTAATGCATCAGGCGGTATGGGATTTTTTACAGACTTGCTGGGAATGTCAGGGTACTATGTTCTTATGCAAACAACATCTAATATGGATAAAACCGATGATCAAGAAGTAAAAATAATAAAAGTAGTCAATGGAAGAGTTAAAAAGCTTAATGATACTCAAAAGGGTATTTCAAAAACACTGACTGGAATTCTAGGCGCAACTTCATACAAAGTGGATATAAAGGTAAAATGTCAGACTGGAGTAAGAGTAATTGATGTTTATATTAATAACTTTAAAATAACAGCAACAGATGTTACTTCTACTACAAGCACAGATCCACTAGACGTAGTTCTTCCCATAACACCAAATGTGTCTATGTGTGCCACCACGGGCTCGGCATATTATGATTATGTTTACGCAATGCCTCTTGAGGAATCTCAATATCTATCAGGGGTTTTGCAAAATGTATACAACGGGCAATTTAACAATACAATGTTAAGTTTCCTATATGGAGAAAAAGTTTTAAGCAATTTTAATAAAACAAGCCTTACAAACGGAAAGCTAGAAGAGTTTGGCACGGTTGCCAGAGAGCTTAGAAAAGTTAGCATTAAGTATGAATCAAGACCAGGTTATCCGCTCTACCCAAGCCTTGGGATAAACAAATTTATAAATGTGCTAGGATCTAGGCTCACATCTTTTGGGGCTGAAGTGTATTTAATAAATAATGCAGGAACATGGGTGCCGCTAGACGATTCATCTATGCATTCATTTAGCGTTATCGGTAACTATGTAGTTACATCAGGTCAGCATGAGTATACAGACAAAACTATAAATGAGTACTCAAATCCAGAACCAGTAATCTTCCAGTCCTCTTGGATACAAAAAGAAGATGATGCTAAGGCCGTGTCTAATTGGATTAAAGATTTGTGGTCAAAACAACAGTCTGTTATAAACATGCAAGTGTTTGGAAACCCCCTAGTATCAGTTGGAGATATAATAACAATTAATTATCCTTCAAACAGCTTAGACGGGACACAAAAATTTGTTGTTATGAATGTAAGTAATTCATTTAATGAGGGATTGGAGACATCAATTACAGCTAGGACATTGTAGTCTGTAAATGGTATAATAAAAATATGGCAAAAGATAGAGTATCTACAACCAGCGTTACGGCAGACGCACCTATTGCCTTGTACTCAAACTCTCCAGAAAATAATGACCTAGGCCCTAACTATAAAAAAGTAATACCTGGAAACACAGTTGGAGCAATGTACCTGTCTTCAGGAGATATTGGGTATAGCGAAATAGATGGCACCATAGTCGTTGTAGAAGAAGCAGCAGCCGCAGCGGCGGCGGCAGCTGAAGCAAAACCTTCAGAGGTTGCAGCAGCACCATCCCTTTCAGATATACAGGTCTTATCAAAGGATGTTGTATATGATGCGGCAGGCAATCCATCTGTTCAAGTTATATTTAAAATTAAAAATTCAAGTGGTAAAAAACTAAAAGGTATAAACGCAAGAGTGGAGCTATTATGATAACAAAGTTTGGCAAAAGATTTTTAACAAGTCATCTAGCAGGCTTAGTTGATTTTACAACCAAAGATCTAGCTCTTGGGATAGGAAGCAATGCTGTAAATCAGTTAGGCAATGACACAAGACTACAGTTTGAATTTTATAGATTGCCCGCAACATTAAGCAGCATAGACATTAGATCTGCAGACATAACAGGATTGTCAGCTTCTGGATCAGCAGTAACATATACTGCACAAAATAATTTTAGTCCAGGTCAGACAATTAAAATAACAGGAGTAGTGCCAACACAGTATAATGTTTCATCGGCATTGGTTACATCTGCATCAAATTCTCAATTTACAATTGCATCTTCTTCAACAGGAACATACACCTCGGGAGGATATGCTTCTTCGTACTCAGCAATATTTTCTGCAACTATCCCACAAGATATCTCTGGAGTAATATCTGAGATCGGCTTGTACCCAGGTGCAAGAAAATCTACTAACAGTTTTGATAGCCAATTTATAACATCGTTTGATAACAATTTAAATTGGACAGATGGATCATTTAACCCACAAATAACGTATAACTCAGGTTCATTTCAATCTAAAATTGGAGAGAACATGATTGGCATTACGGCAACTGCCAGTACATCAAAAGAGTATAATAATTCACAAACTTTTTACGACCTTTCTGGCTATAGCGTAAATGACAGCATAGCAATTGCATACAAAAAGATGGACACAAACTTATCAAGAATTAGAGTAAAATTTTATAGCTCAGACTTATCTTACTGCTGGGTTGATTTTACTCCAGAGTCGGGGACTGGAGATAAGATAACATCATTGACTTTAAATAATTTATTTGCCAATACAACAGCAACACCGCCAGACATTGCATCTATTGTTAAGGTTGGCGTGGAAGCCACAGCGGGAGCTGGAGGAAGCACAACTGTATACCTTGACAGTATTAGAATTAATGACGAAGATACATTTGATCCTTACTATGGTTTAATTAGCAGGTCAGTTTTAACTGGAACAGACATCCTGACAAAAGTTTCTGGAAGACAAGTAGACATAGAATACAAGCTAGCGCTGGAGTTTTAAATGTCAGATGCATTAAAAGACCTAGCCATTGTTCCAGTAACTAGTAGTGATACTAATTACTTTCTTCGTAAAGTAACTGGATTAAAAATTGACAGAACATATTCATTTAAGTTTCAATGGGTTTTAGAAGATGACACACTTAGTGATTGGTCTCCAGGTTATCAGATAAGCACACCAACAGAAGACGTTCCCAGCGCCCCTTCAGTGGTTATACCTGCAACAGCAATAGGAAACATTCCAGTAACACTTTCTACTTTTCCAGCAAATACAAAACGGGTAGACATCTATATTATAGGCGGAGTATACGGCACTGGCAAAGTAGCAGATAGTTTCTTTAGCGCTGGAACAAAAAACATTTCAGTTGTAGCAGGGGTTTATCAAGTAAGTCTAATAGCAGTTACACCCTCTGGTATTAATGGAGATCCAACAAATACATTTACAATTACAATTACAAATCTTGTAACAGAAGACACTGTTGCTCCAAATGCAATATCATCTGGGGTTGTAAGTGGCGGAGTTCACCCGCAAGACTCTAGTGGTCAGTTAGGCTACTTAAATGTAGCAGTAACAAACTCAACAATCCCTACAGATTTTGCAGGATATATAGTTAAGATTGTTGGAGGCACAAATACATGGACTCAAACATTTAATAGCACAACAGCTCTTTCCAACTTATATATAACTGGAGGGCTTTTTGTTGGTCAAGCATACACATTATCAGTTGCAACAACAGATGGAAAAAATGTATCTAGTTATATTAATTGTTCTCCAGCACCATTTACAATTACTGATACCAGATCTAATACAAGCACAGTTACTGGATCACTTTCTTTTTCAGCCACAGACTCTATACTTAATGTATCTTGGGCGGCGTCTGCAGACACTTATGTTGACTCTTATAGAGTACAAATAACACTTGGTGCCGATACAACATTTGCCAACGTGCTTCAAACAGTAGAAAGCAAAGGAACCACGGTATCCTTTGGAGGGCTAACATCAAGCACGGCTTATCGTGTAAGAGTAACTACAAGATATAGCGGATCAAATGCACTAAGTACACAGCACACTATTGGAACAGTAACGCTAAATGCATCAGGAGCAATAAGCGATGGAAATGTTCCAACTAAAAATCCAAACACTGGCGCAGAGCCACCAATTGTTGTTAAATCTTTATTTAAGGCATTTGCTTTAAACTGGTCAGATATTGATAATCCAGATCAGGTAACCTATGAAGTTTATGTTAAAACAGTAAACAGTACAAGCATTGTTGATCCAGCAAATTTAGTAATGGAAATAAACGGAACATTTGCGGTAATTAATTCATTAAAAGATGGAACTGCAATAGCTTATCCAGCAGAGACAAGCCCCACAACTGCAACAGATTATTATTTTGCCGTAAGAGCAAAAGATGCAGATGGAGTTTCAAGTGCAGCAGTTACACCCATAGGCCCATTTACTGCATCTCGAACTGGGCAGTTCGATATTGCAAGCAATGCTATATATGCTAATCACATAACAGCTGGTGAAATCACCGCAGATAAAATGACAACAGATTTATTGTTTGTTAATAAAACAATAAGCGTTGGTGAATCTGGTTCATTAAATAGAATTAGACTGGCTTCAAGTATTCTTACACCCGTTATAATGACAGACCAACAACTTGCATCACCTTCAACATATTCTGTAAAATCAAGAATATTTATAGGTGCGGGAAATTATTACAGCGTTGGCACACCATTCTATGCAGACAATACTGGAAGATTTTCGCTTGCAAACAAACTAAGATTTAATGGAACTGATTTACTAATAAACGGTTCTGGTACATTTAGTGGAACAGTTACCGCTGGAACTGGACCGACAGTATCTATTGGAACTGAAGTAGAGAGTACAAATGATGGAATTTACATCTCTGGTACTGGAGACTATATATATGCAGACGGAAGAGTAAGATTAGGTAATGGCGGAATAACCTATGCAAGTGGTGTATTGACAGTAAGAGGAAACATTGAGGCTACTAGCATAAACGCTACAACAAGCCTATCTGGATTAAGTATAACTGGAACAAGTGGAACTATTGGTGGAATTACATTAAACTCATCAGGTTTATCTGCAACTAACTTTAGCATATCTTCTACTGGACTAATAACCGCAAATGGTGGAACAATTGGCAGCTGGACAATTAATTCTACACAGTTAAGAAGTGATTACGTAGTTACATCTGGAACCCTTAATTCTGGAGTTGGCAACTACATGACCCTAAATCCAGGAACTCCAAGAATAACTTTAACTAAAGGTGCAACCTTAACAAACGGAACTCCCAGTGGAGGGAACTCAATAACAATTGATCCAATAGAAGGTATTGTTGGTCCTAACGTAACAATTGCTGGAAATACTGGTCCTGGATTTTCATTTAGCCCAAATGGCACTGCTGTTATAAGAGGAACAATTTATGCGAATAATGGTGTATTTACTGGAGAAGTAAATGCTGGCTCTGGTTCCATAACGGGAAACTTATCTGTAACAGGAAATATTAATTTAACATCAGGAGCACTATATACTCAAAATGTAGGTGCGCTATTTGGCGGTATTAGAATAAATGGAGGCAATGCCGCATATGAGTTTTTAGATGGAGACAACAACACATCTGGACAAATGTATTCATTTAATAGCGGAAGTGAAATTATTATTCAATCTGGAAGCACTAGAGAAGGCACCGTAGGCTATCCAGCAAGCACATGGTACCAAAGCATTGGTCCGTCTGGTATAACCCTTGGCTTAAGTAATGCAGCTGGAAGCCCAACAACTTATTTAAATATGCAAAGTGGAAGCGTTTATATAGCAGCTGGGTTAAGCCTTCTATACAATCAGCCAATTACAATTGCATCTGCCAGAAATATCAGTGCTGGAACAGCAGTAAAATCTACTAGCGATGCTAGCGGATACGTAGGCGACATATATATACAATATTAGTAGGAAATGGTAAAATAAAATATGTCTGATATATGGATTAAAGCGAGCACAACTGGAACCACCAGATGGAAAAAAGCTATAGCAATACATATTAAAAGATTAAGCGCTACTTGGTCTGCCGCCAAAGTTATATGGATTAAAAATACAAGCGTCGGCTGGCTAAGAGTATGGCCAACATCTGGAGTATTTGCCATAACAGATCCATATATAACTACAACTGCAAGTGGATCTACACCAATATATTATGACGGTGTACCAATTAGAATAGGTACAACATATTATGGAAGAAATGGTACCTGGGATGCTAATGGGTTTACCATATCTTCTTTTACCTATACTTGGCCATATTATTCTGACCCAGCAAATCAACCAGGAGACTACGATTTGCTTGGAAATTTAGGAACTGGAGTATACTCTTCTCCTTCTAGAGCCTTAACAATAAGTACTTTTTCAGATGCCTCTGCCGTAGATGGCAAGTATATTTCTTTTAAAATAACTGCAAATGCTTCAAATGCTCTTTATAGCAATACGGCGGACTCAAAAGATACTTATGGAAAAATCAGAGTAATAAGAAGAACTCCTATAAATACAACATTTGTAATAAATGGAACTGCTAGCGTGGGTTCTACTTTATCTATAGGCTCTGCTTGGAATACAACTGAAGCCTATAAGCCAGATGCTGCTAGAAATACAGTTTATTGGTATAAATCTAGCAGCAATACATCTATATATAATGGGCAGGGAAGAACTCAAATTACTTCCGCTAATGGATCATACTCTTATGTTGTGCAGCAAGCAGATCTTGGAAGTTATATAATTGCAGAAGAAACCGCATTTAATACAGGATCAGATTACGATATAGGCGTAGGCTTATTTACTAATGGATTAAATCAGGTAACAGCAGTATCTGCAATTGTGGCAGATACCACGCCTCAAGCATTTAATACAATATCATATGTTAAGAATTTTCCATCTAGTAGTGCTGGAGGAGTTGTAAGAACTACGTCCTTGTCCTGGAATGCTTCAACGAATGCTACTCGATACGAAATTGAATACGAAGGAAGTTATAATAATAGCACTTGGACCACCGTTCAATCATTTGCAGCATCTTCATACACATCTTCAACATCTCAGTCTGTTAGTTGGGGTAGCCCAATACCATCAGGAGGATTTGATTATTATACTTACATGAGAGCTCGAGTTAGAGCATCCAATACATCTACCGCCACAAACGTAATCGGAGATGGTGGATCATACATATATGCAGCAGGCGTTGCCCCAGGGCAGCCGTCATTCGGTACTATTACTTACAATGCTGCTGGAACAACAGCGTCAATACCTGTAACAGTTGGATCTGCTGGTAGCAATTATTTATATTCTCCTCCTATTGAATATCAGTATAGAGCATCTAGCGGATCTTATTCTGGTACGTGGACTTCAAGTGCTACTCCAATATCTTTAACTGGGTTATCTCCCAGCACAACATATTATATTAAAATTAGAACTAGAAACTATGATGAATTAGTAAGTCCTGAAAACGACACATCCTTTGCTACCCCAGCAGCACCACAATATACTGTAACATGGAACGTAAATTTAAGTGGAGCAACAGTATCACCAGCTTCAGATACAGTAAATAGTGGAACTACGGTGACGTCCCCAACACCAACTAGAAGTGGATATACTTTTTTATACTGGAGAGATGGAACAACTGTATTTAATTACGCAAATCAAATAAATCCAGGTGGTTCGTGGACGGTTACTTACACTACAACTTTTTATGCATGGTGGTCCCTTAATCCAGTAATACCTTCAGGCGGAACAGTTTCAATAGCTACAAACACTGGAAACTACAACGTTGGAAGCGTCATAACTTACTCAACGTCAGGTTGGGCTGATACACCGACGAGCTACAGTTTAAGACTCTACAATGGAACTAGCCCTGTGTTAACTAGTGATCCTCTTAGGGCTTCAACGTCTAGCGCCTCTGGCACATACACTATTGTATCAGGCGACGTTCCAAATTACTTTAAGGCATTTGCTACCGCGAGCAACTCTGCAGGAACTTCTACCGAGGCAAGCTCTACGCAGGTTGGTCCCGCTGTCGCCACATTTGTAACACCATCTTCTGGGCCACCACAAATTAGCAATAATCAACTAGGATTTGTAAGAAGCGGTACCAGCATTACTTGGTACTCTGACTACCCAAGTGTTTCTGGAGATGTTTCCTATATTATAGGAATGGAATGGCAAATTAGAACTACAAATAGCACAACCACTACGCCATTAAACACTGGAACATATGCTGGAGGAGGCTCTGGCGACGGCTTGCAGGGAAATACAACAAAATACATGACCTATCCAGTAAATACACCATACCCTTATTCAGCAGCAGGAACAGTATGGGCATTTAGAATAAGATCAACAGAAAATACAGCAGCTACAAGCTCTGCCAGATATGCCAGGGCAAGAGTAATCATGATGGGAACAAATGGCACCGTCTACTTTGGAACTTGGAGCACAAACATATAATGAATAATGAAGAGATTGAGTATAAGAGATATATGGTATCCTCTAGGATAAAGTATTTAAATGGTCTTAGGAATCTAATTTTAGCGGGGGAATCAGAGTATAGCCTAGAAGATGTTAACTCTAAGATAAAAGCCTTGACTAATATGCTTGAAATGCTATAATATGAAAGGAGGAACAAAATGACAACATCACTAACAAATGCAGAAAAAGCAACAATAGTAAACTCAAGGTTAAAAAATTTAAACTACAATAAGTTTAGTCTTGAAATAGATAAGGTTGTTGAAAATGCTAAAGCTGATCCAGATGAAGAAGTTCTAGCAAAATATACAGAATTTCTTGCAGATAACGCAATTCAAATTGCGGCTCTAACAACAGAGCTTGCTAAATACCCCGTAGAAGAGGCATAAATTGGCAGACAAAGCAGAATTAATTATAACTGCGTTACAACAGCGCATTGGTGAAATTGTCTCAAACTATGAGACACAGATTGCTATATTACGTGCTGAAATAACTCAGCAAATGCAAGAAAAAGAAGACAAAGAAAAAGCAATAAAAGATTACGAAGATTCTTTACCTGCATAAGGAGAAAATATAATGGCATTTAATGATGGAGAACCAATTGACGCAGCCAAACTTGGTGCGCTAGAAACATCTCTTGCGGAAATAAAAGCAAAGGTTCCTCAGTTTGGTTCCTCTAGTACAACAATTAAAGTTGACAATACAAGCACTTCAAATATTGTTATTCCACAAATTTACGGTGGCATAAGCGATCCAGTAGATATAAAGCCAGGTAAGACTGCTACATTTACAATCAACTACGCGGGTGCCGATTTAACATCAAGCCCTAAGTCTATTTTATTAACTCCAGTTCGTGAACCAGGAATATCTCATAACGAAGCGCATGTTGTAAAAAGCTCAGTTGGCCCAAAATCTGCACAATGTAAGGTGTTTCAGCCAACGGGGTACACCGCAGGGTCTACTAGATTTTATTTCTTAGTAATTCAGCACTCATAATATTGACAATATAGTCCTATATGTTACAATTATTGTAACATCAAAGTCACGTACCCGTGACTTTTTTACATATTAAGGTAGAAAATGAGCAACGATTTAAAGTGGATGTTATCATCCGATCAGCAGTTTCCGTATCAAGATGACAAGATGATTGCACTATGGTTTAAAGTAATGAAATGGTTTAAGCCAGATGTTGTGGACTACCTTGGAGATACAGACGATCAAGCCTGCTACAGTAAGTACACAGAAGGAAGATCAGCAGAGTTTTTAAATTACCATAAGACTGAAAGTGGAGATCTTATTGTTCCAATGATGCGCCATGAGGCAAAAGGTGCAAGAGATTTTTATGCAAAGACAAGAGAGATGCTTCCAGACGCTCAGCTATTTTCTGCATTAGGTAACCATGACATTAGAGTGTTTAACTATGTAGATGCTAAGCTTCCAGAGTATATTAATGAAGTTACGCCAGAGTCCTTGTGGAGCCTAGACTCATTAGGATATGAGTATATTTACTATGACTCTTTACCAAAACGTCGCTTCGGTGATGTGCACGTACACCATGGAATTTCTATATCGGCAACTGGGTCAGTCAGAAAAGATATGGAAGACTTACAAGTATCTTTAATTAGAGGACACTCACATAGAATTGCTTCACATATGGTAACATATGAATTAAGAAACAATGGTGAAGGAGAAACCCTTCGTGGATATGAGATTGGTCACATGTGTGACGAAAAGGGGCCAGGTATGAAGTATACTCAGCACCACGACTGGCAAAAAGGTTTTGCTATTGCACATATTGTAAATGATTATCCTCACATTCAAATGATTCATGTGTCCACAGACTACTCTTGCGTTGTGGACGGAAAGGTATTTACTTTATAATGTGGTGTGGCAAATGCGGAGGTAGAGTTTTCGTAGATAGAGTTTTTTCTCAGAAGCTACACATAGAACTATTTTGTATCATGTGCGGTAAAAGAAATATGGTTAACAAAGAAATGAGTGCTTTTGGAAAATGGTTAGACGCAAAAGAAACGGCAACCTTAAAGAACTACGGTATTTCTTCTTAAACGATAAGGTGCATAAGGTAATAAGATCATCCAGATCAAAGGACGAACTTATTGCTTGGTGCTATCCAGATCATAAGAGAGTGCTATACTCTTACTCTCAGGTATATAAACATTTAGGTAAAGCCTACAGCATAAAGCAAGTAGGATTACTTTTAAATAAACATAGCGTAACTATCCACGACTATATACTTGAGGGTAAAATAAAAACACCATCTAAAATTTATCCAATTAGTAATCCTACAAATGAAAATTGGTCTAAGTATTTATTTAGCGAATCGGACATTCTAGACATTCACCAGTTTATCTTAGATGCGGGACACTCAAATAATATGCCATCTCGTGCTGAATTATTGGGGCTTCTCAAACACAACATTATATTGTATACTAAGAGCTCAGAGGGTAAGTTTATTCCTGTATGGAAGGCGGAGTAGTGGCAAGTACCAGAATTGTAATATGTCCTGATTGCAATAAAGAGCTTGAAGTTCGATCTGACTTTGCACACATAACATTATCTAACCATATTAAGAAGGAGCACAAATGACAACGAGAGTTAAAGTAGACCTGTCCTTTACTAGGAACCTAGGTAACTACGAAAGCATTAAGATTGGCGTAGGAGTTGAAGATGATATTCGTGACGGAGAAAATGTAGACACCGCTACAGAAAGAGTATATAAGTTTGTTGAAGACAAGCTTATTGAGAAGACTCGTGAGGTAGAAGAAGAGTTAAAGCGTGGCAAATGAAAAAGAGCCATACGTCCTAATTGGACTATACCTGTCCTTGTATAAAGAGAAATATAATAAAGACCTTACTGTTAACAAGTTTAGAGAGAAGTGGGCTATGAATGATGTCATTGAGAGTGTTGGCTTTCAACGTGCTAAAGAGCTTTTAATATATTATTTCTCTACCAACAAGACTGGCCACCCATTAAATTTCTTCTACAACAACTTTGACAGAATTGATGCATTGAATAAAGAAATTAAGAAGGATAAGTTTAACCGTAGCATTCTGCTGAATGAGACTAAGAAGATGGTGGAGGGCGAAGAGTGAATACAGAGGCAACATTAATCTCTGCTGTATGTAAGAATAAAGATATTAGCACATTGCTTGCGGACAACGTTGATGATTTATTTACATCGCATAGAGATATCTGGGAAAGCCTAAAGTCATACTACTATAAGTTTAAAGCCGTTCCAGAAGCAGGCGTACTCATGGAACGACACAAAGACTTTGAGCCAGTTGAGGCTAAAGCAGAGACTGGATATTACCTAGACATTCTAAAGAATGAATTTATCTCAAACAAACTTAAAACAATTATTATGCGTGGTGGATCTGCACTTAAAGAAGATGCAGCATCTAGAGTTCTTGCACAAATGCAAAGTGACCTTGCTGGCTTAAGCCGTTACACAAACAACGTAAGAGATTTAGATATTGTTGATGTTGAAAATGCAGCACGACATTATCAGTCAGTTAAAGACCGCTCATCTGTAATGGGTGGAGCACCAGGAATCCTAACTGGGTTTGATGCAATTGATAAGGCTTACCCAACTGGAATGGCACCAGGACATTTAATTGTTGCTATTGGTTGGCCAGGAAAAGGAAAGACTTGGTTTACTGCTTACCTTGCATGCAAAGCATGGGAGCAAGGGTTTAAGCCAATGATTGTATCCCTTGAAATGTCTCCAGAGAATATGCGTGACCGTATCTTTACTATGCTTGGCTCAGGTATATTCCGTGCAAGCGATTTGTCAAAGGGTGATATTAACATTGATGATTTTCGTAACTGGGGAAACAAGAAGTTTGAGGGAAAGAATAGCTTTGTTCTTATTTCAAATGAAGGTGCATCAGAGGTTACTCCTGCAACCATTCAAGGTAAGATAGATCAGCACAAGCCAGACTTGGTTATCTTAGATTACCACCAGCTATTCAATGACAACAAGCGTTCTAACTCTGAAGTAGAAAGAAATAGAAACGTTTCTCGTGAGTTTAAGATGCTTGCAGTATCTAACAACATTCCTATTATTGATATTACCGCTGCTACAGCAGACGATATCTCTGATCAAGATAATCCGCCAATGATGAGTCAAGTGGCTTGGTCAAAAGCAATTGAGTATGATGCTGATATGGCTTTAGCCGTTCACAGATACCCACAAACTAATATGATTGAGATTGTCTCTCGCAAGAATAGACACGGTCATGATTTTAATTTCTATCTAGACTGGGATATCAACCGTGGTATCGTCAAGGAAATTTACGAGAATCCATTCCAAAAAGATGAACCACAAACAGATAAAAAGATTTCAAGTAAGGGTTGAGTTTGCTGACGACTCTGGTATACCTAGATTAAAATACCAGTACGAAAGC
>Ga0208439_1000095_pt1 | contig 42450 bp, 34 predicted proteins | sample ColrivemetaGS703_FD_187621 | JGI IMG/M metagenome (GOLD analysis project Ga0208439, IMG submission 187621) | Estuarine microbial communities from the Columbia River estuary - Freshwater metaG S.703 (SPAdes) (version 2) | ecosystem: Environmental > Aquatic > Marine > Intertidal zone > Estuary ...
AAGCAACTTCCGTCTGTGGGTGGGCGGTAACTGGTAAACCGTATATGCTGTCCGAAAGGATAGTCGCAGAGCCAGTCGGTGAGCGATAAGGAACTTGGCGGTTCTACAGCGTATAGCCAAAACGGTAAACAGTAAAAACCAACTGGTAGTTACAGAGTCCGAGTCCGCAAACAAGGGCAATGTAGCATTACAAACGGTGAAAGGGTAGGACCTGGAGTCGTGAAGTAAGGTTGAGTAGTCCGCAAGACGAAAGACAGTAGGTGTGTTGTATACTGTATCTAACAAGGTATGGTGCAACTGGGACAGCACATCTTAGTAGGTTCGCAAATAGCTCAGCGGTAGAGCAATTCCCTTCTAAGGAATCGGCACAGGTTCAATCCCTGTTTTGATATAAAAGCGAAAGACTGTCCCGGTACGTTGTGAAAGGTGCTTAACACCTAACACGCAAGTGAATTAGGTCTACGGAAACTCGCAAGGTGGATGTAGTTGTTCGGATAGCAGACGTAACTTCTTAGCGGAAGTGAACAGCTCGCAAGGCTGGCGGAAGATAGAAGGACGAATAGCAACGTGCGACAGGAGAAAAGCCACTCCTCTAAAAAGGCAGCACTGAGAGATACTAGTATAGCTGAAAGGCATATTAGTGGATAACGGATTAACTTTCCTCGCAAGGGATAAGGTACGGTCCAAAGGCTCTCATATAAAGGTATAATCTCAGCCTGCACTAAAATGAACCCGCCAATGGCGGGTTTTTTTATCTACATATATAATTTTTAAAAACGCATAAATACAGATGTAAGCAAATTTCGGAGAAAGCTATGGCGTCAGTAATCAATCCAGATAATGGTGAATTAAATATTTTAGGTAGTTTGAGTTTAACGAGCGACCTAAGTATAGGCGGTGGACTAAGTTTAGCAGGAAAATTATCAATTGATGATACATCAGACATTGATCTAAATACTCCTACTTATGGCGATGGTGCATTAAACATTGCAGGCGGCGGCTATTTTGGCGGCAACCTATATGTTGGTGGTACACTTGTTGCCAATGGTGATGTTATTACACTTGGTAACGGTGGCGGCAGCTTAACACTAAACGCAAATATTAGCAGTGATATTTTACCGTCAACTACAGACACGTATAATGTCGGTTCAACGTCAGCTGAATGGAACTACGGATTTTTTAGAAATATTGTTTTAGATTCAGATGAAGAAACAGTTAATACAAGTGTTTCAACAATTCAAGGTGTTTCTTATATTGATGGATCAACTTCATCAACTGTTACTCTTGGTAACGGTGAATACACGGGGCAAATAAAAGTAATAGTAGCGGTTGTTGATGTTTCATCATCACCAGTGCAGGTCACTCCGGATAACTTATTAGGATTTACTAGTATTATATTCAATGCGGTTGGGCAAACAGTTACACTTATGTACACATATGCAGGGTGGGTAATTTTATCAAATCGCGGCGCTAGCTTAGTTTAAAAAATAATAAATACGTAGAGTTTAGGAGGAATAATAGTTGGCAATAAACATAAACCATAGTAAAAATACAATTAAAACTGAAGACAAGCTAACTATTGACGCAGCAAATAATGTTTCTGTGACAAACAACCGTATAACTGATTTACAAGACCCTGTAGATGACCAAGACGCCGTAACAAAACGTTTCCTTGCACAGTATACGGATGGAGGTACATTTACGTATTCAAATATAACTCCTATGCCAGAAGAAGTAGGTGGCTATGAAGCTGGTGATACATTTAACAATGCTACATTACAACAGCTTTTTACAAATTTACTTTACCCATATCAGTATCCAGCATTTTCTGCATTTTCACTTGCAGGGCAGACTACAACTATCGAAGTTGGCGATACAATAGCAGGCGGCACTAGAACATTTGCATGGGGAACTACAAACAGTGTTAACGTAGAAACAAACTCAATCACTATTGAAGATGTTACAAACGGAATTGTTTATGGTAATAACTATGAAAATGACGGCATTCAAAGTATTGACATTGGAAACTCAATTATTAAAACGTCTGCCCAGACGAACACATGGAAAATTTCAGCACGTAACACAAAAGGCCAGAATGTATCCAAAAATTATTCAGTTAATTGGAGATGGAAAACTTATTATGGTACCAGTGATGCCGAATCACTAACCGAGATTGATATTAAATCTCTTGTTTCAAGCTCTTTGGATGCAAACTTTACTGGAAATAAATCTGTAGCAGCAAATGGATACAAATATTTTGCTTACCCTACTGTTTTTGGATTAAAGACAAATTTCCAAGACTTGACAAGTGGGTTTGCGGTTGCCATGAATCCAGCAACAGTTGTCTCAATTACAAACGTATTCGGTATAAGTGCAGATTATTATGTACACCGAACAACTAACCCGATCGTTGGTTCATTAACGGTTGTGGTAGGTTGAGGTAGCGTAAGATGGCATTAATAACAGGCGCGGTAAACGTAACAGGCACAGTAGCACCAACAGATACAAATGACGTATATGCAACACATGATAGCAAGTACGGAAAAGGTGGTTATCGTGAAGTAGCTGATATTACAGCCAGAGATTCTATTACAGTAGCACGCCGTTCAGACGGTATGCTTGTATATGTACAATCAGAAGATAAAATATTCAAGTTAGAAAATGGATTAACTAACGACAACTGGGTTGAGTTTAAAGTAGACGCAAGTAAAATTGTATACGATAACTCAAACAGTGTTTTAACTTCTGACAACATCCAAGACGCAGTTGATGAAATATCAGCAAGCGTTCATACTTTTAAAACTAAGTCAGTAACTTACGATTTAACAGGCGGGGCAACAGGATCAGTAACTGTAACCCAGGGTGATGACGTAAATATTGACGTTACAGTTGAATATGCTGAAAATAGTTTTTCAGTAGGTCCAACAGAAAAAACCGCAGTAGCACACTCTTTTGTTACTGGCAAATACAATATAGCAAAAATAACATCAATTGTTGAAGTAGGCATCGGCGATGACGATCTAAACAAGAGAAATGCTTTTGAGATATCCGAGTCGGGTGTGGTAAGCGCACCTGCAATGGAAAACGAAATGATAACACAGGATGGAGATCTTACTACTAAGAAGTATATAGATTATCTTATTATTGACTGTGGCAGCTATGATACTTAATTATGGGAGAGCGTAAATGGCGCAAACAATTAAATTAAAACGCGGCTTAGAAGCAAGCCGCTCAAGCATTACACCAGTCGCTGGTGAGCTTATCTATACAACTGATAACCTAGAAGTTTTCTTTGGTAATGGTGCAATTGCAGGTGGTACAGAAATTGGATACCTTAATACACGTACTGGTGGTTCAGTAAACGGTCCAGTAACACTGAATTCAGCAGTTACTATTGCGGCTGGTGACGAAAATGTAAACGTATTTGAAGTACTAGATTCAGAAGGCTCAGCACTTTTTGAAGTTACACAGACTGGTGACGCAATTATTGGCGGTAAGCTAACCGTTAATGGTGACGGACAATCAAGTTTTGCAGGTGACGTACTAATTGGTGGTTCATTAACCGTCAACGGCGATGCAACTGTAGCAGTTGATCTTTCAGCTGACTCACTTACTGTAACTGGTGATCTACAGGTAAACGGCAATTCATACCTAGGTAACGAAGCAACCGACACAACAACAATCATTGGTGCAACAAGTATCACTGGTGTAACAACTGTTAACTCAACAGTTACAAAAGCAGCCGGTGACGAAAATACAAACGTATTTGAAGTAGTAGACAGCGAAGGCGCAGCACTATTTGAAGTCACTGAAACTGGTGATGCTATTATTGCTGGCGTACTAACTGTTAACGGCGATGGACAGTCAAGTTTCAGCGGTGACGTTCTAATTGGTGGTTCACTACAAGTTAACGGTGACGCAACTGTAGCAGTTGACCTAGCGGCAGATACACTAACACTAACTGGTGACCTAGTAGTAAATGGTAACACAACACTAGGCAACGAAGAAACTGATACTACAACAATCAACGGCGTTACAACAATCAATGGTAACACAAGCATTGTTGGTGACCTAACTGTAACAGGTACAACTACTACTGTTAACTCAACTGAAGTTAATATTGGTGACTCAATCATCCTACTAAACAGTGGCGCAACTGGTGCTCCAACACAAAACGGCGGTATTGAAATTGAACGCGGTACTGCTGACAACGTTGCTATTTTCTGGAACGAAGCAGCAGACGCTTGGTACATTACAAAAGACGCAACTGATGAATCTGGCCCAGATACAACAAGTGTACGTATCCTAGACACTGATGACCTTGCTAACATCAACAACGCAGTTTATACACAAGAACTAGGTCAACACGCAGATACAAACTTTACTAATGTTGCAACTTCTGACATGATCATGTGGTCAGGTAGTGAATGGGTTAACTCAAGCACAATCGACGGCGGCACATTCTAATATAAATAACATAATACTTAATTGTCTGGGGCATGCCCCAGACATAACACTAACACAGTAGAATTACGAACTCCAATTAGATGAGAAGGTTACCATGTCGCAGAAGATTAGATTAAAAAGAACAGACGTTTCTGGTAGAACAGCCGTAGATGCACAGCTTTTGTCTGGCGAACTGGCCATGAATACAATTGATGGATTGCTTTGGGGCAAAGGTCAAAATGTGTTTGAAATCATAACTGAAAATAGAGTATATAGCCCAGTAACTAATCTCAATAAAGTAGTTACAGAAGCAGAATTAGACACACTAATAAACGACTACCAACTCAACAATGTAGTAACTTTCGATCAACAAACATTACCAGGATCACAAAATTTTACAGGTGATGGTACGACTGTAACATACACATTAACAAATACTCCTGCGTCAGCTGATGCGATTGATGTTTATGTTGATGACGTATTACAGCGTCCAGAAGAAGTATTTTCAGTAACTGGAAACACCCTAACTTTTTCAACAGTACCATACGATGGCGCAGACATTTATATCAAATATCGCTATGCATTTGCTACTATCATGGACAACCCCGATGGCAGCATTGAAAATCGTCATTTAAATTTGACATACACTAGCGATCAGTTTACAAATGACGGATCACAAACAGTTTACACTATTGAATCTGGACATACTGTTCATGATGTATTAGTTATTATTAACGGTCTAATACAACCTCCGTATGCATACACAATTGATGGAACAACTCTTACATTGGCCACTGCTCCAATGGTAGGATCAGTTGTAGATTTTAGATATCTACCAGTATAACAAATATAAGCAGTTAATCAGTGAAAAAACACTATAAATAATTACGGCTAACCATTGATATCAGTTAGCTATTTTGTCCTGACTACATAGTAGAAGGGGCATGAAAGTCCGCCGTAAGAAGCGGATAATCAATATATTGATTATTATGGAGAAAACATAAATGGCTTTTAGACAGATTAAGTCACCAGCCCTAGCCAATCAGGCAGTTATCAATACAAAACTAGACGTTACAGCGGTTACAGGCCAAAACGCTAAATCATCAACAGCACTATCAGGTACATTCCTAATTGCTGACGTTGATACAGGTAGTCTAGCAAAGATCACTGCAGGTGCGCTAATAGGCTCATTTACAACAGACAATCTAGCAGAAGGTACAAATCTATACTTCACAGACGCACGTGCTCAGTTAGCAGTTGCAGCAGATATTGCTTCAGCAGTTTCAGCAGAAGCAGCACTACGTGAAGCAGCAGATGGTCTACTAGATACAGCAATCACAAACGAAGCATCAACACGTGCTTCAGCAGACACAACACTACAAGCAAACATTGACGCAGAAGCAACAGCACGTGCTGGCGCAGACACAGTTCTACGTACAGATTTCGAAGCAGCAGACGCAGATTTGCAAGCACAAATCAACAACATCATCAGCAACACTGATCCAGAAGCACTAGATTCACTATCAGAAATCGTTGCAGCTTACCAAGCAGCAGACGATGCATTTACAGCAGCTATTACAGCGAACGCAACAGCTATCTCAACAGAGACAACAAACCGCGTTAACGCTGACAATGCTCTACAAGCAGCTATTGATGGCGAAGCAGCAACACGTGCAGCAGATGATCTAACACTACAAGGCAACATTGATGCAGAAGCAGCAACACGCCTAGCAGCAGATAACGCACTAGCTGGTCGTGTAACAGCGAACGAAGGTGATATTGCTACACTAGAATCAGATCTAGCAGCAGAAGTAACACGTGCAACAGCAGCAGAAGGTGTACTAACATCAGGTCTAGCAGCAGAAGTAACACGTGCAACAACAGCAGAAGCAGCTAACGCTTCAAACATCGAAGCTGAAATCACAGCACGTGCGTCAGCTGACTCACTAATCCGTACAGACTTTGCGGCAGCAGATGCAACAAATCTACAGGCAGCAAAAGACTACAGTGATGCAGCAGACGTAGCGCAAACAACATCACTACAAGCATATGCAGATCAAGCAGAAGTAGATGCAGTTGCTACAGCAGAAGCATACACAGATGCTCGTGAAGTTGCAATTACTTCAACATACGAAGCATATGCAGATCAAGCAGAACTAGATGCAGTTGCTACAGCAGAAGCATACACAGATGCTCGTGAAGTTGCTATTACAACAGCATACCAAACATATGCAGATCAAGCAGAAGTTGATGCGAAAGCATATACAGACGCTCGTGAAGTTGCTATTACAACAGCATACGAAGCAGCAGATGCAGCACTACAATCACAGATTGACTTCATCGTTTCAAACACAGATGAAGCAGCTCTAGACTCACTAACTGAAATCGTTGCAGCTTTCCAAGCAGCAGACAGTTCACTAACAGGTCTAATCAATGCAAACACAACTGCAATCAACAACGAAGCAGCAACACGTGAAGCAGCTGACTCAACACTAACATCAAACCTAGCTACAGAAGTATCAGCACGTCAAACAGCAGATACGACTCTACAAGCTAACATTAATGCAGAAGCAACAACTCGTGCAACAGCAGACGGTGTACTACAAACAAACATCGACGACGAAGAAACACGTGCGCTAGCAGCAGAAGGTGTTCTACAAGGTAATATCGACGCAGAAGCAGCAACACGTATTGCAGCAGACTCAGCACTAAGTGGCCGTGTAACTACACTAGAAGGTGATATGGACATTGTTGAATCAGGACTAGCATCTGAAATCACAGCACGTACAAATGCTGATACAACACTACAAGCAAACATCACAGCAGAAGCAGCGGCTCGTGTAGCAGCAGATCAAACACACACATTTGATATTGGAGCACTAGACACACGTGTAACAACAAACGAAACTGATATTGCTGATCTAGAAACAAATCTAGCACAAGAAGTATCAGATCGTATTGCTGGTGACAACGCTCTAAGTTCAGCACTAACAACTGAAGCAACAACTCGTGCGGCAGCAGATGTTACTCTACAAAACAACATCGACGCTGAAGAAGCAGCACGTATTGCAGCAGATGATCTACTACAAACTGCTATCGATAACGAAGCAGTGGCACGTATTGCAGCAGACGGTGTTCTAACAACAAACGTTACAAACAACACAACTGCAATTGCAACCAACACAGCAAACCTAACAACAGAGATTGCAAACCGCATCGCTGGTGATAGTGCGCTAGGCGGTCGTCTAACAACAGCAGAAAGCGATATTGATGCGCTTGAAGGCCGTATGGACACAGCAGAAGCAGACGTAGTTTCTCTAGAAGGTCGTATGGACACAGCAGAAGCAGACGTAGTTGCTCTAGAAGGTCGTATGGACACAGCAGAAGCAGACGTAGTTTCTCTAGAAGGTCGTATGGACACAGCAGAAGCTGACATCGTAGCAGTTGAAGGTCGTCTAGACGGTATTGATACAGATCTAGCAGCAGAAACAGCGGCACGTATTGCTGGTGATTCAGCAACACTAGCTTCAGCAAATACATACACAGATACAGCGATCACAAACCTAGTTGATGGTGCAGACACAGCACTAGATACACTAAAAGAGATCGGTGATGCATTTGCCGCGGCAGACTCAAACCTACAAACTCTAATCACAAACAACAGTACACGCCTAACAGCGGTTGAAGGTGAAGTAGACGTTCTACAAAGTGAGATGGATGCAGCAGAAGGTCGTTTAACTGTAAACGAAGGTGAGATTGATACACTACAATCAGACCTAACAGCAGAAACAGCGGCACGTATTGCAGCAGACACAGCACTACAAACAGCACTACAAGCATATGCAGACCTAGCAGAAACAGATGCTAACACATATGCAGACGCTGAAATTGCAGCGGCAGTTGCAGCACTAGAAGCAGCAGATACAGCACTAGACGGTCGTGTAACAACACTAGAAGGTGAAATGGATACAGCGCAGGCTGATATTCTAACAAATGCTGGTGACATTGTAGCACTAGACGTTCGCGTAACAGCAAACGAAGGTGATATTGCTACAAACGCTAGTGACATTACAGCACTAGACGGTCGTGTAACAGTAAACGAAGGTGACATTGCTCAACTAGAACTAGACCTAGCAGCAGAAGTAACACGTGCTCAAACAGCAGAAGCAGCAAACGCAACAGCTATTGCTAACGAAGTTACAGCACGTCAAGCAGCTATTGATGCAGAGCACCAGCACCACATTGACGGTGACGCAGCTACACTAACAAGTGCAAATGCTTACACAGATACACGTGAGACAGCTATTACAGCGGCTTACGAAGCATATGCAGATCAAGCAGAAGTTGATGCAAAAGCATACACAGACGCTCGTGAAGTTGTAATTACTTCAGCATACGAAGCAGCTGATACTCTACTAAACACTGCGATTACTAACGAAGCAAGCACACGTGCAACAGCAGATACAAACCTACAGAATACTATCGACGCTGAAGTAACACGTGCTCAAGCAGCAGAAGCAGCAAACGCAGCGGCAGCGGCATCTAACCTACTAGAAATCACTGCAACACAAGCGGCAGCTGGTCTAAACACAGATGGTACATTCAACGCATATGTTGATACCAACTTCATTGACACTGCTACAACACTACGTGGTGCAGACATTCTACTAGACGCAGCAATCAAATCTGAAGAAACACGTGCTCTAGCAGCAGAAGGTGCTAACGCAACAGCTATTTCAAACGAAGTAACTCGCGCAACAGCAGTAGAAGCAGCAAACGCAGCAGCTATTACAGCAGAAGCAAGTACACGTGCAGCAGCAGACGTTGCACTAGGCGATAACATCCAAACTGTATCGGACACCCTAGCACAAGAGCTACTAGACCGTGCAGCAGCAGATAGTAACCTACAATCACAGATCGACTTCATCGTGTCAAACACAGATGCGGCAGCACTAGATTCTCTAACAGAGATCGTTGCAGCATTCCAGACAGCTGATGGTGATCTACTAACAACTGTAACAGCTAACACAACAGCTATTTCAACTGAAGAAGCAGCTCGTATTTCAGCAGACAATGCTCTAACTACAGCTCTAGGCGCAGAAGAAACAGCACGTATTAGTGGTGACGCAACACTACAGTCAAACCTAGATACTGAAGTTGCAGCACTAGAAGCAGCAGACGGCGTTCTACAAACAAACATCGACGGCAAAGTTGCTAAGTCAGGCGACACAATGAGTGGCGACCTAGCTATGGGCGGTAACAAAGTAACTGGTCTAGCACAGCCATCAGCTGGTGCAGATGCAGTTAACCTAGATTACCTAAACACAGCACTATCAGCTTACGATCTAGATAACTTCACTACAACAGATCTAGCAGAAGGTGACAACCTATACTACACAGACGCTCGCGTTCGTGCAGCGGTTTCAGCTTCAGGCGATTTAAGTTACGATTCAGAAACTGGTGTATTCAGTGTAGATACTTCAAAGGCACTACTAGATCTAACAGACTACGTAGGTACAGAGACAGACTACACAGCAATTGAAGGCTATGTTCTAGCTGTTAAGTCAGACGGTTCAGGCGTTGAACTAGTTGATCCAGCATCACTATCATTCGCACAATCAAACCGCCAGACAATCAACGGTGACGGTGCTCAGACAACATTCGCACTAAACTTCTACGCAACTATTTCTAACGCAATGGTATTCGTAGGCGGTGTTATCCAGGACCCTGTAACACACTACTCACTAGATAGTGAAGCACAGACAATCACATTCGTTGAAGCAATCCCAACTGGTACACAAGCAGTTGTAGTTGCTAACGCAGTTGGTAACACACCATACATTGACAATGGTTCAATTACAAGTGAAAAACTAGCATCAGACGTTAAAACTTTCATTGCAGGTGGTAACGTAACAGCTGGTACTTCAGGTTCAGTAGTTGACACATTCAGTGGTGCAACATACCGCTCAGCTAAGTTCGTAATCCAAGTATCATATGGTTCAGAGTACGAAACACGCGAAGCACTAGTTGTACACAATGGTACTTCAGCGTTCATTACAGAATACGCAATCGTTTACACAGGCGCAGGTCTGCTAGGTGATGCAAGTGTTCAAATGAACGGTACAGATGTTGAACTAGTTTATACAGCTAACAACGCAGGTACAACAGTAAAAGTTATCGGTACTTACATCGAAGCATAATTTTACTGAATAAGTAAAGACTGGGCGGAGACTTTAGGGTTTCCGCCCTTTTTTATTGAATAACATAAACTACTATGATAATAAATAAAGAGTTTTAAAAGCAGTTAATACCACTATCAATCGCCTTAAATATTATTGGAAACTCTATGTTTCCCTTTTTTCGCGAAAAAAAGGAAATAATAAATGGCACAAAAGAAATTTATTATCGACGGTGGTTTTTCAACTAACGCAGACTCAGTAATTACTGGTAACCTAGTAATGACAGGTAACGTTCTTCCGTCAATAAACTCAGACGGTGTAACTGGTTATGACCTAGGTAGTCCAGATTTTAAATGGCGCGACCTATTTCTATCACAGGGCTCACTATACATTGATGGACAAAAAGTTCTACAATCAGATTCTGGCACAATCGTTGTTTCAGCTGATCCTGACCAATCACTATTAACAAAAACAACTGGAACTGGTGTATTAACATTCCAGTCAGAAACTCCAATTTCAATTGCTGGTACACTACAAATGGGTGTAGGCAAGCGTATCACATCAGCTGATGGTCTATCAGTTGTATTTGGTGATAAAATTGATATGGATTCAAACCAGATCATTAACGTTGGTACTCCAACAGCAGAAGGACACGTGACAACAAAAGGTTATGTTGACAGCGCAATCACATCAATACTTGGTGGCGGCGGTTCAGCAGTTTCAGGTACAACTGGTACATTCTCAAGTGATGTTAGTATCCAAGGTAACCTAACAGTTAGTGGCACAACTACAACTGTTAACTCAGAAACAATCTCATTAGCTGATAACATTATCGACCTAAACTCAAACATGACATCTGGTACACCAACAGAAAATGCTGGTATCAGAATTATGCGTGGTGACGAAAGTGCAGTTCAGCTACGTTGGAACGAAGCTACTGATCGTTGGACATTTACAAACGACGGTACAGCATACTATCCACTAGTAGTTTCAACAACTGACCTAGTTGAAGGTACAAACCTATACTTCACAGATGCACGTGCTCAAGCAGCCCTAGCATCAACAGTATCACTACTACAATCAGCTGACACAACACTACAAGCTAATATTACAAGTGAAGCTTCAACACGTGCAGCGGCTGACACATCAATTCGTACAGACTTTGGCGCAGCAGACGCAACACTACAATCAAATATTGACAGTGAAGAAGCAGCACGTATTGCAGGCGATAGTGCTACACTAGCATCTGCACAAGCATACGCAGATAGTGCAGAAGCAGACGCAATTGCTTCAGCAAATGCATATACAGATGGTCGCGAAGCAGCGATTACAAGTGCATACCAGACTGCTATTGCAGCGGCAGCAGAAGCTCAAGACGAACTAAACGAACTAGTTGATGTTAATATTACATCAGTAACAAATGGTCAATTCCTACGTTACGACTTGGGTGCGCAAAAGTGGATTAACGTAACAGCAAACACAACTATGATTGCTGAAGGTACAAAACTGTTCTTTACAGATGCACGTGCCCAAGCAGCGGTTGCAGAAGACATTGCTTCAGCAGTTACAGCAGAAGCAAGTGATCGTTCAACAGCAGACGCAATACTACAAGTTAATATTGATACACTAGAAGCAAGTCTAGCAAGTGAAGCAAGTACACGTGCTGGTGCAGGCAGCGATCTACAAGACGCTATTGATGCAGAAGCAACTGCTCGTGCAAGTGCAGATACAACACTACAAGGCAATATTGATACAGTAGCAAGTGATCTAGCAACTGAAGCAACTGCTCGTGCAAGTGCAGATACAACACTGCAAGGCAATATCGATGCATTAACCACAACAGTCAACAATGTAATCAGCAATACAGACGCGGCTGCACTAGACTCATTAACTGAAATTGTTGGAGCATTCCAATCAGCAGATAGCACAATCAATGGTGCAATTACTTCATTGTCTGGATCTGCTGCCGCAGATCGCGCAGCTATCCGTACTGAATTTGCAGCAGCAGACGTAGTTGTTACAACTGCATACACTGATGCAATTGCAACAGCAAAAGCAAGTGCTATCTCAACCGCGGCAACTGATGCGACAACAAAGGCAGATGCGGCTGAATCAGCAGCTAACACATACACAGATGGTGAGATTTCAACACTTGATGCTTCACTAAAAACATATGCAGACACAGCAGAAGCAGACGCAATTGCCGCAGCGGCAACTGATGCAACAACTAAAGTAGCAGCAGAAGCAACTGCTCGTGCAAGTGCAGATACGACACTGCAAGGCAATATCAATGCAGAAGCAAGTACACGTGCAAGTGCAGATACAACACTGCAAGGCAATATTGATACACTATCAGCAAGTCTAGCAAGTGAAGCATCAACACGTGCAAGTGCAGATACAACACTGCAAGGCAATATCAATGCAGAAGCAAGTACACGTGCAAGTGCAGATACAGTACTACAAGGCAATATTGATACTGTAGCAGATGATGTTGCAGCACTATCAGCTGATGTTGCAGCACTAACAACTGATGATGTTGCAGAAGGCTCAAACCTTTACTATACAGATGCACGTGTTATCTCAGCACTAGCAGCCGGTTCAGATGTTACTATCGCAGGTAACCTAACAGTTTCAGGTACAACTACAACAATTAATACTGAGACAATCAATCTAGCGGACAACATTATCCTACTAAACTCAAATGCAACTGGTTCTGCTTCACAGAACGGCGGTATTGAGATTGAGCGCGGTGATGACCTAAACGTTCAGTTCATATGGGACGAATCAAATGACCGTTGGACTGTAGGTGCTGAATCACTATACTCAGCAGGTGGATTTATCGGTAATGTTACTGGCAATGCTTCAACAGCAACTAAGTGGGCTACTGCTCGTACCAACACTGTAACCCTAACTGGAGACGTAACTGGTACAGGTAATGCTTCAGTAGACGGTACTGGTAACTGGACTGTTTCACTAGCAACAACTGTTGCAGCTAATAGTGTTGCACTAGGCACAGATACAACTGGTGCGTATGTTCAAGACGTAGTAGCAGGCAGTGGTATCAGCATCAGTGAATCTGCAAGTGGTGCTGAAGGCAACGTAGCTACAATTAGCCACGCTGACACTTCAAGTGTAGCAAACGTTTCAAGCAACAACTCAGGTGGTGTATTCATCCAGGACGTTGCGCTAACATTTGATGCATATGGTCACACAACAGGTGCGTCAGTAGCAACAGCTACAATGACAAACTTCCACAGTGGTGTTACAGACATTAACTCAACAGTTGCAAGTAACAACGCATCAGGTTCAGTTAACATTACTTTCACTGACCTAGTAGGCGCAGTACACTATAACGTGTATCTAAACCGTATTCTACTACGTCCAAGTGAAGTTACAAATGTAAACACGTCAACTGGTCAAGTAACAATTGCAACAGGCGTTCTTGCAACAGACGACGAACTAGAAGTAACAGGACTAAAAATTGCATAATTAACTAACCAACGGTGGGGGGTATGACATCCCCCCACTTAGACAAAATTAACAAAAGTTAATGGAGTCAGTGGCGTACAAGATGTATTGCTTCGTGTTAGTTAAGCTCAAAAACAGAGGAGAGCTAAAATGTCAGATCGTTATATTCGCTACTATGATTCAAATAGTGGTAGCACAACAACAGGTACTTTCAATTTTGATAAATCAAAGAAGTACAAGCTAAACAAGACAAGTGGTTCAATTGAAGAAGTAACCGCCTTAACCCCGCTGGCCGCTGACGAAATCAGTATTCCAGGTAGTAAATCATCACTACGCCGTATTGGCGACCTAGAACGTAACATAACAATTCTAGCGTCAAAAGCTGGTATCTCTGGTGCAACAAACAGTGATACTGATACTGTTCTAAAAACAAGTGCGCAAGCACTAAGTACTGCAAGTAATGCACTAACATCAAGTAATGCTACTATTACACTAGCACGTGGTGATGGTACAACAGATGTAGTAACAGTAAACAACGTTGCAAACGCTTCAGCAGCGACTACTGCTACAAAATGGGCAACTGCTCGTACACTTACATTAGCAGGTGATGCAAGCGGCTCAGTTAGTATCGATGGTTCAGCAAACGTTTCACTAACAATGACAGTTGCGAACGATTCACACACTCACGCATTTGCTAACCTAACAAGCAAGCCAACAACACTAGCAGGTTATGGTATCACTGATGCATATACATCAACTGATGTTGACGCATCAATTGCGACCGCAATTTCTAATCTAGTTAATTCAGCACCAGGTACACTGGATACACTGAACGAACTAGCGGCAGCTCTAGGTGATGATCCAAACTTTGCCACTACGGTTACAAATAGTATTGCGACTAAATTAAATACTTCTAGTTACACTGCTGCGGATGTCCTTACCAAGATTAAAACTGTTGACGGGGCGGCGTCTGGTCTGGATGCAGACTTGCTTGATGGTAATCACGCAAGTGCTTTTGCTTTAGCAAGCCACACCCACGATTACGTTCCAGAACGAAGCCGCTCAGACTGGAACGACAGCACTGTTATAAATGATGTCATCGGTCAGATGGCATGGAAGCACCATGGCAACAACCACACCATCTTTGACGCATCCAACAGCACGTCACCTACAGGTGTAGCTAAAAACAACACAAACCCAGATGTGCCATGGGCTGCGACCTACCCCACCCTGATGGGTTACAACGGTACAAACACTTATGGTGTCCGTGTTGACATTGCACGTAAGGCAGAACTCCTTGGTGGACTAGCCGCCACACAGTTCCTGCGTTCAGATGTGGCTAGTACATCAACTAGCACTGTAAACGCTGCCACATTCAACGCTACCTCAACTGCTGGTGGCGGCTTCCAAGGCATTGACGCTGACACTGCAACAGCACCTTCTTTCACTTGGACTGCTGATCTCAACACAGGCATCTACAGACCAGCGGCTGACCAACTTGGCATTACTACTGGCGGCGCCGCGAGGGGTGTATTTTCTGCTACAGGGTTATCCGTTACTGGTTCGATAACAGCAACTGGCGATGTAACTGCTTACTCAGATGAACGTCTAAAAGACAATATTGAAGTTATTCCAAATGCTGGTGAAAAAGTAGCTGCCCTTCGTGGTGTTACATTTACCCGTAAAGCAGATGGCATTGCATCAACAGGTCTAGTTGCACAAGACGTGGCAGCAGTTCTTCCAGAAGCAGTTATTGAAGGTGACGACGGTATGCTATCAGTTAAGTATGGTAATATTGTTGGTCTACTAGTAGAAGCTATTAAAGAACTACAGGCAGAAGTAGCAGAGTTAAAAAAGAAATAATCACAGTTTAATGTGAAAAATAAACTACTAACTTAGAGGGGCTGGCCTAGCCCCTCTTTTTTATACTATAAATACCACTATGAAAATTGTCAAGCATATAGATACAGTAAAACATTTGCCACGATCCGCAAATCCCATAATAGAAACTCTTTCACTAGAATGGGTAGCATTTGAAGATTTATGGGTTACCCCTGATCAAGTAGCTACTTTTGATATCGGACATTTAAATGAAATATTAGAAAATTACCACCCTGCATTATTGAGATCCAGTAGTGTGGTGCTAATAGACGGACACCGTGTTTTATGGGATGGACAACATACTGCAACTGCTAATTGGATTATGGGTATGGACAAGGTTCCGTGCCTAGTTACGACGACTGATACGTTGGATTTTAAAAACATACCCAGCATAGAAAAGTTTGACAGTATACAAATAGCTAAATTAATGATGGATTTAATTGAACAAAATAATATATCTTCCATTGCGGATTTACAAAATTATATAAAAACATATGATAATTATCAAAACAGATAAATACAATAGCACAAACAAGTCCTTAAGGAGAATTTTGAATGGCGTTTCGTAAACTTGATTTACAAATGACTAAATCTGAAGTCGTTGACTTCACTGATGCGGTTATGGTACTAGCAAAAGAAAATACTAGTTCAACAGTTGATATCGGTATTATGGGCCGTATTGGTGTAAACACCTACGCTGGCCTGGTAAGAGATGGAGAAACTGGAAAATTCTTCCTAATTGATAACTACGCTCTTGGATCTACAGTAACCAGTAATGCAATTACTGAGGCAGGCATTACAGCACATGCAACACTTGAATTAGAAAACTTAATTGCTAAAAGCGATGTAGTAACCTATTCAGACGCACGTTTTAAGCACAACGTAGTAACTATTGATAATGCATTAGAAAAAGTAAATGCAATGCGTGGTGTTGAGTACGAAAAAGGTGGCAAACAAAATATTGGTGTTATTGCCCAGGAAGTAGAAGTCATCGTTCCAGAAGTAGTTCATACAGATCCAGAAGGAATGAAGTCAGTAGCTTATGGCAACCTCGTAGGGTTACTAATAGAATCTATTAAAGAATTAACTGCCCGTGTAGAATCACTGGAAAAACAAATTTTTGGTGATTCCAAATAAAATAAATACATAAAGTAAGCGGAGAAAAAAAGTGGCTTTTAAGGTTATAAACAACGAAGTAATTACAGACAGTAGCGTATTACAAAATACTACTATTGATGAATCCAACGTCTTAAACAATGTGTTTAACGTAACAGACGGCACGACATCGCAACAGATTAACAGGGGCGGTACAGTAACATTTACAGCGGGTGCTGGTGTTACTATTACACAGTTAAACGGCACAGTTACAATTTCAAGTGACGCAGAAGGTATTGAGGACTTAATCTCTCCGCTACTAGTCCACGCTAACCACACCTATATTGATGCCACTTATGATGACCTTAACGACCAAGTGCTGTTGGCAGTAAACATTACTACAGACGGTGTTGCTGAAGGAACAAATCTTTATTATACAGATGCCAGAGCAGATGCACGTATTGCTCTACAGACTGGAATTTATCTAGACCTGAGTGCCAAAGACACTGACGATTTATCAGAAGGTACTACAAATCTTTACTATACTGACGCACGTGTAGATGCCCGTATACCTACAAACGTAAGTGCGTTCACAAACGATGCAGGATACTTAACAAGTTACACAGAAACAGATCCAATATTCTTAGCAAGTGCAGCCAGCGGTATTGCAGCAGGTGATATTACTAACTGGAATACAGCATATGGTTGGGGAGATCACTCATTAGCTGGATACTTAACAAGTTACACAGATACTAACACGTATTTACAGAGTCTTGGATTCAATACTTCAAATGGTGTATTGACAGCGACACTGACTGATTCTTCAACCGTCACAGTTGACCTAGATGGTAGATATTCAACTACAGATACCACCTATAGTGCAGGAACTGGTTTATCTCTAACAGGTACAACGTTTGCCAACACAGCACCAGATCAGACAGTTGTATTGACAGGAAGTGGCGCTACATCAATAAGTGGCACTTATCCAAACTTTACAATTAGTAGTACTGACACAAATACAACTTATACCGCTGGTAGTGGATTAACACTAGCAGGAACAACATTTAGTCATACTGATACATCAAGTGCTAGCGATTTAACTGCTAGTGCAAGAACATACGTAACAGGTCTAACTTTTGATACTTTTGGACACGTAACAGGATACAGCACTGGTACTGAAACAGTAGTAGATACAGACACAAATACAACATACAGTATTGGTAGTGAAACTGCAACAGGCGGCGTTAATTTAAGATTAACTGGAAGCGATGCAACGACTGATGATGTTAAATTTGCTAATGGTTCTAATATAACAATTACTCGAACAGATGCTAATACAATTACTATTGCAGCGACTGATACTAACACAGATACACTACAAAGTATAGCAAATAATACTGGCGCAGCGGATCGTTTTATAACAATGGTTGCCAATGCAAGCGGCGCCCAGTCTGGTCTTTCAAATGCTGGTTTAAAATATAATACATCAACACAAAAATTAACATTGGGCGGTGATTTAGCAGTCGCCGGCGATGCAACTATTAGCGGCAATTTAACAGTATTGGGTACAACTACTACAGTTGATGTTGCAAGTCTTTCAATTACTGATAACTTGATCTATCTAAACAATGGCGGTACAGCGACTATTACTAATGCTGTTGGTAATGGCACAACTGTAACATACACTGCTGACAATAACTTTAGCACTGGATATACAGTTGATGTAACAGGTGTAAATCCAAGTGCTTACAACGTTACTGATGCAACTATTACAAGTGCCAACGCAACTAGCTTTACAATCAGTAGCAGTGCTACTGGTACATATGTAAGTGGTGGTAGTGCAAGAGCGCACACAAATACAAATGTTGACTTAGGTTGGGCAGGCAGCTATACTACTGGAAGTTATGCACACGCTGGTCTATTCCGTGATGCTTCTGATGGCATATTTAAAGTATTTGACGGTTATACCCCTGAGCCTGATGACGCAGTAGACATTGATACAAGCCACGCAAGTTTTAGCCTAGCAGACATGCAAGCCGCTAACTTTATTGGTAGTTTGACAGGAAATGCTGCAACAGCAAGTAAATGGGCAAATGCTAGCACTATTACACTAGGTGGCGATCTAACTGGTAACGTAAGCATTGATGGCAGTGCAAACGTAACACTTACTGCAACCATTGCAGCAAATAGTGTTGCGCTAGGTACAGATACAACTGGTAACTATGTAGCAGGATTAACTGCTGGTACTGGCATTGCGGTCACTGGTACTGCTGGTGAAGGTTGGAGCCCAACAGTAACACATAGCAACACAACGAGAACAGACACAACAAGTGCAGGCACACTAACACACGGCGGTACATTTACTGCCGTTGATAGCATAACATCAAATGCCCTAGGTCACGTTACTGCTATTAATGTTAAAACATTGACAATGCCTTCAGATACTAATACAACATACAGTATTAGTAGTGAAACTGTAGCTGGCGGCGCAAATTTACGACTAACAGGAAGCGATTCGTCAACTGACGATGTTAAAATTGCCAGTGGTACAAACGTAACCGTAACACGTACTGATGCAAATACTATCACAATTAGTAGTACTGATACAAACACAACCTATAGTGCAGGAACTGGTTTATCTCTAACAGGTACAGTTTTTGCTAACACAGCACCAGATCAGACAGTCGTATTGACAGGAAGTGGTGCTACATCAGTAAGTGGTACATATCCAAACTTTACAATCAGTAGTACTGATACAAATACCGTATACACGCTACCTGCTGCGACATCAACAGTACGCGGCGGCATTGAGTTGTTCAGTGACACTGTTCAATCAGTAGCAGCAACCGCAGTAAGTGCTACAGCAAGTAGAACATACGGTGTACAGGTAAACTCAAGTGGACAAGCAGTAGTTAACGTGCCATGGAGTGATACAAACACAACTTACACCGCAGGAACTGGCTTAACACTATCTGGTACACAATTCATTAACGCAGCACCAGATCAAACTGTTACACTAACAGGAAGTGGGGCTACATCAGTAAGTGGTACATATCCAAACTTTACAATCAGTAGTACTGATACAAATACAACATATGGCGCAGCTACAAGTACAGTACTTGGTCTAATTAAACTAGAAGACGCCACAGTTCAATCAGTTGCAGCAACCGCAGTAAGTGCTACAGCAGGTAGAACATATGGCGTACAAGTAAACAGTGCAGGTCAAGCAGTTGTTAACGTACCTTGGGTTGACACAAACACAACTTATGGCGTAGCTACTACAAGTGCAAATGGTCTGATGTCTTCAACAGACAAGAGCAAGCTAGATGGTATCGAGTCAGGGGCAACTGGTGACCAGACTGCGGCTGAAATCCTGACTGCAATCAAGACTGTGGATGGTGCAGGTTCCGGCCTTGACGCCGACCTGTTGGATGGCTTAAGCAGCGCATCTTTCTTGCGGGCTGATGCGAACACTGCGACCACAGGATATTTACAAGCAGAAGGGTTTGTGAACACTGCTGGAGGATCACTTTCTATCTTCAACCCTCAAGGCGCAAGCTATGCGACCACCACCACCACGGTAACTGGCGCTATCAAAATCACTTTGCCGCAATCATGGACCAATACCATGATGCGAATGACTATTCGTATTTACGAATATGCAACAAATGAAGCGTTTGAGGTTGTTTGTGGTGGCTATAACTATTCGCCAAGTGCAACTTGGGCCAATAGTCCGTTTGCTTATATCATCGGATCGCCAAATGTGAACCGCAACTTCACTGTGCGTCTTGGGCATGATGGCACATATTGCTGCGTTTACATCGGTGAAACAACAAGCACTTGGTCTTATCCACAGGTTGCAGTAACGCATTTTGTTGCTGGTTATAGCAATTACGATGCGGACCAATGGAACGACAACTGGGCTGTTGGTTTTGCAACGACACTTGGGACAATCACAGCCACGATTACCAACTCTGAGATTGGCCGTTATTTGGACGGTAACGTGGTTTGGCATGGCGGTAACGATGGCGCTGGATCAGGCCTAGACGCTGATACACTTGACGGCGTACAAGGTGCTAGTTTCTTACGCAGCGATGCAACTGATACCGCGAGCGGTGTTATTACATTCAGTAATGCCACAGCATCAACATCAACAACTACTGGCGCAGTGAAGATTACTGGCGGATTAGGTGTTGGCGGAGCAATTTATGCCGGCGGTGATGTTACAGCTTATTCAGACGAACGACTAAAAGACAACATTGAAACAATCACAAATGCAGTAAATAAAGTTGACCAACTACGTGGTGTTACATATACACGTAAAGAAGATGGCATTGCTTCAACTGGTGTTATTGCGCAAGATGTGGAAAAAGTTCTACCACAGGCAGTAACAACTGATGAAGATGGTATGAAGGCCGTTAAGTATGGCAACATGGTTGGTTTGTTGATTGAAGCAATTAAAGAACAAACTGAAACAATTAAGGGTATGCAAGCAGAGATTGCTGAACTTAAGGCTAGACTTAACAACTAAGTTATAGTATAGTCAAAAAAAACATAAATACAACAGTATGCAGAATTGCATACTTTTAACGTTAAAAGTAATGAGGAGTCTCATAATATGGCATTACCAGCAACAGGTGCGACAATTTCAATGGGTCAGGTTCGTGACTATTTTAGTTTGTCAGGCACCGTGACTCTATACCAGTTAGGTACTTTTATTTCGCCAAGTGTAACAACAAATATTTCTTTGTCAGCAACATTTGGCGGATGGCAGAACCCTAACTCAACAGGTGCAAGTCCATAAGCAATGATTTAAGAGCGTTGTCTTCGTTAATGTTGACAACGTTCTTCTTTCATAATATAAATAAAATTACAAAAAAACTCAATAAATTCACAGGAGAAAAATATGAGTATTAGAACACGATTTGAAATCGAGACATTTCTATTAGGCGCACATCCTACTAAATCTCGTCAAGCAAAACAACTATTAAGCGAACTAGAACAAGCAAAAGCACACAATCATCCAGATCTTCCAGTACTAGAAGCAGTATACGCAGACTTCGCAGCATCAAACGATGTTGACTCATTATTGACTTCAATTGAAGTAGAAGAAGAAGAATACTGGGTTAAGCGGTTAGCAAAGCTAGCAGCAATTGATATTTTAACAATTGGTAAGGTGCAGCCAGAACATATGAACTATATGGCAGCACTAAGTGATGAAGCATTCGCTGCATGTGTTAAGAGTGCTTCACTGATGGCTAAAACAATGAACGAACAAGTTCGTGAAATTGAAGCAGAACTAAGCTCAGAACTTTCAGAATAAGTTAAAACATGGTATCGATACCAAACTATCTATACCGTGCAGATAAGAATGCGCGAGTTGCGATATGCGTTCCTGTGCGTGACTACGTGACTGCCGCGTTTTCTTTCAGTCTCGCTATGCTCTTAAAAAAGTGTGGCGAGACTGATCGTAAAACATCATTACATATGGTAATGGGCAGTGAGATAGCAAGTCAACGACAGCAACTAGCAACTGAAGCATTGTCTACGAAATGCACCCATATTCTTTGGCTAGACAGCGATATGCGTTTTCCCAATATTACCTTGGAAGCACTGTTATCACATGATAAAGATATTGTTGCGTGTAATTACAGCACACGTGTAGAGCCACATATACCTGTAGCATTTACTAGTAAACATGACATGGGCGAAAGACTGAGTGCAGACGTAGGGTTAAATAAAGTAGCAGCCGTTGGAATGGGTTGCATGTTAGTAAAACGCAATGTTTTTGAAAGCATGTCACTACCTTACTTTGGCGTTGAATGGAATCAAGACTATACGAGTTTGATTGGTGAAGATTTGTATTTTGCTAACAAAGCAGATCTTGCTGGATATGATATTTGGATTGATTCAGATTTAAGTAATAGAATTGCTCACATAGGAACAAGAGCATACACATTAGAGGGTGATTGTATATGATTAATTTAGAGAGATCAGCATTATTTGACTACAAAGGTCAAAGCGTAATCACACCTTGGGATAGATTAAAAAAGCACATTTTTCAGTCATATCCAATACACGTAACAGATCATATACGTACAGCAGATCAATTATTGCAAGCCGCCCGTGAATATGAAGATAAATCTGATATGGTATGGATAGTTAATAATAATATTAAAACGGCAGACGATTTTCCATGGCATTATCGTCCTAGTGATATTGGTAAAAGTTTTATTCACGAATTCCCAAGAGTGACAAGAAGAAGTAAGCGTCCAATGCTTTGGGGAGATGTGCGGCTAGTGCCAACAGGTGGCGTAGCACACGGCACAATTAAAAATAAAATTATTGCTACATATCATGAAGCAGACTTTGACATTGTTATGTTGAGCTATCATGAAAGTGAAGCAGACGCAAACTATATAAGACTGAAGACACGGTTTCCTGATATTAAACACGTTAAAAACGTTAAGGGTATTGCGGAAGCACACCGCGAAGCAGCACGTGTTTCTGAAACTGAAATGGTTTGGATTATTGACGCAGATGCTGATATCTTAGACCATTTCTGCTTTGATTACATCCCGCCAATGGCAAATCGTAAGAATACAACGTACAGTTGGTTTGCACATAACCCAGTAAACGGCTTAGAATATGGATATGGCGGCATTAAACTATTTCCACGTGAACAACTATTAGAGATGGGTCATGAACTACCAGATTTTAGTACTGGCGCAGCATTTTACCAACCTGTTCGCGATGTTGCTAACATTACAAGTTTTAACAAAGACCCATTCCGCACGTGGCGCAGTGCCTTCCGCGAATGTGTTAAGTTAGCAAGTAAGATCAATCCTAACCAAAAGGATGGTGAAACCAATGAACGACTAGAAATCTGGTGTACGGTTGATAACGGCGCACGTTTTGGACGTTACTGTGTTAAGGGTGCTAATGAAGGTCGTGAATATGGTATCGCAAACAAGGACGATGTCGCGGCACTAAACAAAATTAACGACTTTGAATGGTTGCGCGAACGCTTTGTTGAAAGCATGAAACAGCGTACTATTAGAACAGACGATTAATTAAAACTATCTAACCAATTAGAACCATCCGCAGCGCAGTTGTTGTGGATGGTTTTTATTTTCTTTATAATATCTTTATTGAATAATTGTGCCTTTACGCCAGGGTGCAGTGGACGCGGCCAGTTTCCAATCTTAACCCAACAAAAACCATCGCTTTCATTATTCAACACAGGTACAAATTCTTCGTAGACTGCGACAACAAAAGTATTATAGGTAAACTTTTTATCAGGACTGGTAAACTTATTCAGCGGATAAACCTTTTCTACTCCAGGAAGTAGTCCTATTTCTTCTTCTAGTTCACGTAATAATGTTTGTATAGGACGTTCAGACTCTTCGCCCTTGCCGCCAAAGAAACCCCAAGTACGCGGATGGCTAGATTCATTACTGCGTTGTTGTAACATCACTCTTCCAGTATCAACCGCTAGGAACACGCATCCACTAGCTTGCATTAAAATCTCCAGGAGATAAATTATTATGTACTAGATACACGATGTCAGACCAAGTTATTGATCCATTTGATCTATTTAATGGCAGGAACCAAAATGGATATACGTGCGATTGGGTGTTTGGAACACGCAAATAGCTATCAACATCTTGCTTAACCCAAAACAATGTTTTCATTTCTTCCAATAATAATCTAGTATGATGATTTGGTATACTTCTTGCATGTATTTTGTATAAACTATCATCTATTACGATGGTAGTGTCTGGATTAATCTGTAAGTTATTATTCGAATTGAAAGAAAAAAATTCATTTCTCTTTAATTGAATATCATTGTTTCTTGGATTAACAACAAAGCTAACATTGTACCCTGGTTTTTTATAATTTACAGATGTTTTATTAACAATAATTTTTTTGATATTTGGATAATCAAATTGCATTATTCTAATATGTTCTTCTATCAGGTGTATATTAAAAAAGCTAACCTCTACATATACAACGTCTACCGTAGGCAACACGCTATCCAACCATGTTTGGCTTTCTTCATACCCGCCCTTCTTTCTGTGTAACATCTCATGTATACACATGTGACCGTCATAACGAATATTAATCAATCCTTCATCATCAATCCATGTTGACATTATAAGTATATCCTCCAATATCCAGCTTTGTAGATACCTTCGTAGCTATTAAACCAATCTGTTCCATTCCATTCTAGTTGATCTCCTGATGCAGTGTTATAAACATAGTGTTGCGTTGTTATACTTGAAGCATCGAAAATAATAATCCAACCGCTGCCGTTGTATTGTATAATGTCATTCACTTTTCCATCCACTACTCCCCAAACGCCACCTATTGGCATGTCGCTTTGTAGTAGATAGCTTTGCCCTGCCTCTGCTACTGGAACAACCCCATCACCTGGAAAATTCTTAGCAGGGTTAATAACACCTGAAATTGCAGGAAGTGTGTTCGCAGGAAGGGTGTCAACGTCAATATCAACTATTAAGGCATTTGCATCACTTGGATGATAACTCAAGCGACCTATAATATCATTTTCAGTATCGCCTGGATTATTTGATTTGCGTAATCGTATTTGACTAATACCCTCACGCAATGCACCAAACGGTATCAGTGCATTTTTCCATTCAAGAGTGTTTCCATCTACATCAGTTGTTCCGCCTGCACTGTTTAGCAGGTATGCGTTTCCGTCAATATAGCGAAGTTTACGATCTTCAAAAGTAACAATTGTGTATTGCAATGACGATGTATCAAATGGTTCTTGATTTCTAAATGCATCTAAATCAGCATCATCCAAACTATACAATTGATTAAGCACAGTATGAATAAGTTTTTGTCGTTTTACTTTTGCAGGAGGATTGATCCAAATTGGCATTTCAAATGTAAGTGTAGCAACATCAACAATGTCATCTATATTACTGCCAACGCTACGACTACTCCAAACAGTATTTGTCATTTCAACATATGCAAGACGTGACCAGTCAAGTCCATTGCTGGTTGTCTGAATATTTAGTGTTGGGTTGAACAGTACTAGTATCTGCTCAAGTAATTGTAATTTTTGATCTGTATTACTTGTCCATATATCGCAATTCATTGTTAGCTTGTATGGTACTGGCATATGACGTTCAACAGTGTAGGTTCTGCCTACTTCGTTTAAATATTCACCAGTTGCAGCATCTATTTTCTTTTCATGGACTGGCACTTTTTCGACATGATCTTGATCCATGCGATAACTGGCGTTCATGTCTAGACTTGTCACATAGCAACTTACAAATGGGACAGTGTTAGTGATGTTTTCACTGTTTTCACGCTGAATGTGTGCAGCCATACGGCTAATATCACCATAACGAACAGGCACTTTTTGAAAAATAGGAAACCTATCCTCGCCTACTCCCATCTGAACACTGAATCCACTGAACAAGCGAATAAACTGTTGTATATATCTGCGTATTTGTTTATCGTAAAAGTAATCTGCCATTATTCAAAATCCGTCTTTGGGGTTATAACTTGACTTAGTGGCTGACGTTCTGGGAACTCTTGGTTGTCCACAATAGTTGTGTTATTATTATTAATAAATCCGCTAGCATTGAATGTTCTGTCGCTCCAAGTAACATCGCTCACATTGTCGTATAGTCTATGCCAACGACTGCCACGGAAAACAAACAATCTGTTTGGGGTAAAGTCTGTTCTTATAAAGTAATCACCATCGTTTGGTTCTTGTGGAAACTGATCTCCACTTTGTATAGTTTCGCCATGTTCATATTCAGTCGTGGTATTATCTGCTACTCCAAACAAGTGTTCAGCAAGTGGCAGGCCTAGTGGATCAGCGGCCTCTGCACTAGCTACAATAGCATCACTGATGTTAATCTCTGTCTTATAGCTACTGATTTTGTTCTTTAAGCTATCTGGATCACCAGCAGTACCAAGGATGTCAGCATATTCTTGTGTATCTGTAAGTGGACTGACCTTAACACGCCATATATGCGGATACCAGGTTTGACTAAAGCCTTCACTGCCACGGTTAGCGTCTTGTACTACATAAAACTTATTGACAGCTTCTCGATCATTGTTTAGTAATAAATCATCACGCAAGTGCGGCAACTCAAATACATCACCTGGCATAATCTTACGACCTAACTTTTCAACCATGTCGTTAATGTGGAATGTAATAAACAGTGTATCGTTTGTCAGGAACAACCCAAACTGGCTCAAGTCAAAATCATTGTCACTTACGTTGTATACGCCACGTAACTCATAAATGTCAGGATCATACTTGCGATCTCTGTTTTCCATAAACAGTAGGTCTTGTATCTTTGTTTCGTTAATCCAACCTTCTGGGTTAACTTCAATGCCAAGCGTAGGGTCTAACTCCAATCCACTACCGTAGTTTGGTTCACTAGGATCTGCGCTGTTAAGCGTTTGTTTTGGGCCAAGATACTTGTGTATATGGACAGCAGTGCCGCCAATGTCAAATTGCTCACGAATATTTCTATCCATAAACTTGTAATCGTTGCCTTTGTATGGTTTGTAGAGACTTAGACGTGGCATAAATTTTTTTCCTATATATCGTATTTAGCTGTTGACAAGCAATACACAATGCTTTATAGTAAGATGTAAACAGAAAAACACTGGAGACTACAAAATGGCTAAAAGTATTGGCGTTAAGATTCCCAAGAAAAAACCACGTGCTAAAGTAAACCGCAAAACTGGCTTTGCTGATCCAGTGTGGACTGGGTGGGAACGCTGGAGCGGTGAGAAGTTTCACCGTGAAGTAGACCGTTTGAAGTTCATGTATTACAATCAGGTCGATCCCAAAGATCTAATGCCTAGCGTATATCACTGGATGAAAGAAAACGGGTATACTCCCAAGCAGATCAAAGCAGCTAAAGCAGTCTGGATTAGTCCCAACGTTGCTATTCAGTGCAAGCTACTTGCTACTGGTATGCCAGCACACAATCCTAAACATGCCGAATATTGGGAATCACTTCCTGGCACCGGTGACAAGCTGAAGCCCGTCACTGACTTTATTAAACAGCACGTTGATCAATCAGTTGAAGCCGGTATGAGTAAAGTAGCTGAGGTGGAAGCTAAAGAAAAAGCAGCCGCTAAGAAATACACTCCTAGCATTCGTGAAGTGATGTTTGACGCAGCCTGTGCTATGAGCGAGGGCATCGACGATGTAGTTGAGGACTTTGTCCGTACTAACGATCCCGCGGTTGTTGCTGATTTTGATCCCTACGCTATACTGGTCAAAGTTCAAGCAAAAGCAAACCATGCTCGTATTATCCGTAAACAATACGAGGGTGAATTTGAAGAAATGACACTCGTTAACAATATCCCATCAGCGACTCAACTTAAAAAGATGACTGAGCGTGAACAAGATGAGTGGGAACAGATTAAAGAGGGCTATGCACACTTTACTGCAAAGCAGAAAAAAGCAGCTCTTGAACTGTTTAAAAAGATCATCGATGCTTGCGACATGATTATCAATACGCAAAAGGTTACACGGGCACCGCGTAAAGTGAAAGCCAAGAGCCCAGAGCAACTAGTAAGCAAGCTGAAGTTTAAAGTTAACGACACCACGTATGCTATTACCAGTGTGCCGCCAGCGCAAATAATTGGTGCAGTAGCAATGGTAGTATTTAACGCTAAAACACGTAAGCTGGGCATTTACATTGCAGCGGATGAAGTCGGGTTTGGAGTTAAAGGTTCTACGCTAACTAATTTCAATGAAACCACAAGTGTTCAGAAAACAGTGCGCAAACCTGACGAAGTATTGGGCAAGTTTAAAAAGACTACCAAGCCTAAGACGCTCAAAGAGTTCGAGATGATTAAGACCACAGAAACTAAAATGAATGGTCGCTTTAATACAGACACAGTTATCATCTCAGTGTTCAAGTAATAGTAGTGTAATAAAGTTAAAGCATCAGGGGGGCGCAAGCCTCCCTTTTCTTATAAATAGTAATAAGGAGATCCTATTATGAGCGCCAAAAGTGATTTAATTAAAGAAATGGAACTACGCCTAGGTGGCGGTATGGTTGATGTTGAACTTGACCCAGAGCATTATGAACTGGCTATTAAAAAGAGTTTAGCAAAGTACCGTCAACGTGCAGAAAATGCAGTTGAGGAAAGTTTTGTATTTCTTCCAGTAGTATCAGAGGTCAACGAATACACGTTACCAAACGAAGTCACTGAAGTAAAGGATATTTACAGACAAACTTCCGGTGGCATGGGTATTGGTAGCGGCAGTGATTTTGAGCCATTTTATGCATCATATATGAATTCATATCTACTTGGATCAGCAAGATCAGGCGGGTTAGCGACTTATGATTTCCTTATGCAAAACCGCGAAACTATGGGTAGACTGTTTGGATCAGAAATACTGTTTACATGGCGCCCACAAGATCACCGTATTATACTGCATCGTAAGCTAAAAACAGACGAAACATTAGTGTTGCACGTTTACAACTATCGTCCAGATGATAACTTGTTAAACGACACCTATGCTGGTCCATGGATTAAGGATTATGCATTTGCACACGTTAAGCTGATGCTAGCAGAAGCACGTGGCAAGTTTAGCCAGATCGCTGGACCTCAAGGAGGTACAACCATGAACGCTGATACATTACGCAGTGATGCACAGGCAGAAATGGACAAGTTAGAAGTAGAACTAACTTTGTACAATGATGGCAGTGCAGGCTTAGGATTTGTTATTGGATAAAGTACAAGGTTAACCCTATTTCAGCATGTTTTTCAGGGGTCTGCTATAAATAGTAGTAGAACATAGATTCTCGAATTTACATGTAAAAAGATAAGGAGAACTTTAAAAAATGGCAAATCTAGTTTCACCTGGAGTACAGGTCACAGTAACAGATGAGTCAGTTTATGGTCCAGCAGGTTCAGGCACAGTACCAATGTTATTCATTGCTACTGGCGAAAACAAAGCAGACCCAACTGGCACAGAAGCTGACGGTATCGCTAAGTATACCAAAGCATCACAAGCCGGAAAACCAGTCCTTGTCACATCACAACGCGAACTAACACAATACTTTGGGAATGTCGACTTCCGCAAAGTTGCTGGATCAGTAGTGCAGGGTGACGAAACAAACGACTACGGTCTTCTAGCAGCATATTCTTTCCTAGGTCAAAGTTCAGCAGCGTACATTGTACGTGCAAACATTGACACCGCAGCACTACGCCCACGATCAAGCGAACCAGTAGGACCGGCTGCAAATAACACATACTGGCTAAACCCAAGCAGTTCAAGTTATGGTATATTCCAATATACCATTGGTGGCTGGCAGCTAGTAGAACCTACATTAGAAGTAACAGCAGGCGGACTTCCAACTGCAACACCAGTTGATGGTGAATTCCTTGTAGTTCTTGATAACGGTACAACATCAACAGAAATCTCATACTGGATTGGTGAGAGCGGCAACTGGGTAGCACTTGACTCATCATGGGCTACAGGTACAGCAACATTTGCCCCACACTATAATGAGCCAGTAGGAGCAGTTGTGGGTGATGTTTGGATTAAAACAACACAGCCTGGCGTAGGACTAGATCTCGATCTACGCCTATACACATCATCAGTTGGTGATTTTATCGCACAACAAATACTTTATGTGCAATCAAGTGGCCCAGCAGGAGACAACACAGATACATTCCAAGACGGCAGTCTTCCAGCAGCAAGAACATTTGTTGAAGGAGATATCTGGATTGAAGTCATGGATGGCGCTCTAAACATCACACGCTGGGATAGTTCAAACACAGAATGGGACGATGTTGCTACTGATGATTCAGTTGCAACAGGGGGCTTCACAATGATAGTGTCGGGTGCAGAACCAACTGGTTCTCCAGAAGACGGTACTATCTGGTTTGACTCAGACATTAACGAATTGGCTATCTTTGAAGTAACAATCGACGGCGGCGAACAAAAATGGATGCGAGTAAATGAGGTATCATATAGCACAGTTGCTCCATCAGGCGCAACCGCTGGTGACTATTGGGTAGACACAGGAGCAGCAACATCTTATCCTTCACTTTATCGCTATAACGGCAGTGCATGGGTAGCAAAAGACAACACTGATCAGTCAACAAGTGCAGGTGTTGTTTTTGGTGATATCACAGCAAATGACGTAGTGGCAGGCGATTTCGTCGCACACGGTGCAGTATTAACTGATGGTCCAAGTCCACTAATATATCCAGTTGGCACAACAGGAATCAACATGTGCCGTTCAGGTGGCACAGTTCGCATTTACAATGATTCACTAGACGGCGATTGGAAGTGGCGTAATCTAGCAGGCAACCAAGCAGACGGTTCAGGATCATTTGGTCGTGCAGCACAGCGCAAGGTTATTGTTGCTGCGATGCAGGCAAGTGCAAGCGGTACAGAACTACGCGAAGACACTGTACAATTCCGTCTAATTGCTGCACCTGGTTATCCAGAACTATTTGACGAAATGGTAACACTAAATGCTGATCGCAATGAAACAGCATTTGTTATTGTAGACGCACCGTTGCGTGTTAACCCAACACAGGCTATTGCATGGGTACAGGGTACAAACGCAATTGAAAATGGTGAAGATGGTCTAGTAGGACGCAACACATATGCGGCAGCATATTACCCAAGTGTTCTAACAACTAACCCAGCGACTGGCGACAGTGTAGTTGCTCCAGCATCACATGCTGTTCTATATACATATGCATACAGTGATAACGTAAGTTATCAGTGGTTTGCACCAGCTGGTCTAACACGCGGTGTTGTACAAAACGCATCAAATGTTGGTTACATCAACGGTGAAGGTGAATTTGCAGCAGTATCACTAACACAGGGTTCACGTGACGTAATGTATGAAAACAAGCTAAACCCAATTGCTCGTTTCCCAGCAGAAGGCATCATCGTGTTTGGTCAGAAGACACTAGCAGCAGGCGCAAGCGCACTAGACCGTGTAAACGTAGCACGTCTAACAGCTTACCTACGTGAGCGCTTTGCAGTTATTGGTCGTCCATACTTGTTCGAACCAAACGACACAAACACACGTAAGAACGCAAAAGGCACATTTGATGGCTTCATGGGCAACATCCTAGCACAACGTGGCATATATGACTTTGCTGTTGTGTGTGATGAAACAAACAACACACCAGCACGTATTGACCGTAATGAGCTATGGATTGACGTTGCAATTGAACCAACAAAAGCAGCGGAATTCATCTACATTCCAATCCGCATTGTTAACACAGGCGAACTAAGCTAAAGTATAGCTTTATAAAATATAACAAGTAGGGTAGTAGAAATACTGCCCTATTTTTTTGAACAAAAAGCATAAATACATTATATAAAACAAACCTTAAAGGAGATTTATAAATGGCTGTAACAGTTAACTTTGGTGTCCCAACAGAACAAACTGGTGGCACACTCATGCCAAAACTACAATACCGTTTCCGTGTAACATTCACAAATTTGGGCGGACAAGGTACAACTGGCTCACTAGTAACACGTAACGTAGTAAGCGTTACTCGCCCAGCATTGGATCACGAAGACGTAACAGTTGATGTATACAACTCAAAGATCAGACTAGCTGGCAAACACACATGGCAAGACGTAACACTTGTAATTCGCGACGATGTTAATAGCGATGTTATGACACTGCTAGGCAACCAGATGGCTCGCCAAGTAAACCATGCAACACAAGCATCAGCAAAAGCTGGCGAAGATTACAAATTCGGTATGAAAATCGAAATGCTTGACGGTTCACAAACAGACAACGTAATTGATACATGGACATTAGCAGGTTGCTTTATTCCAAGTATTCAGTACGGTGATCTAAACTATGCAACAAGTGACGTAGTGCAAATTACTGCAACTATTCGTTATGATAACGCATCAAACGAAGGTAAAGGTTCAGACGTTCTAGCAAAAGGAACACCTGGCAAGGGCAGCGTAGCACCTGGCGCAAACAATTAATACAGGCTTTGAATTATGAGCGGATTTCTAGGAGGAGCAGCATCGTATATCTATAGCCAGAGCGAAGCAGGTAGCACCAGCACACAGTCATTTATTCCTAGAAGTAAGTTTCAATTCGAAACTAAGATTTATCACAAGGGGAGTAGCGTGCCTACTCCCTTTGTTTTGAATAGAATTTCAGAAATATCAATGCCAACTGTAATTTTTAAAACAGTTATGATGAATCAATACAACAAAAAACGTTTGGCGAATACGGGCGTTGAGTATCAACCTATATCTATTAATGCCTACGATACCCGTGATGCACAAATAGAAAAGTTTTTAAAAGAATATGCAGAATATTATTATGAGGGTACTATGAATGACCAGACTGGACGTGTGCAAAGTATTGACGACATAATAAGTCCAGATTTTTATGGTGGCACGAGCGGGCGTGGTTTGAAATTGCTAGAAAGCAGATTTTTTATGACAAAGATAGAAATCAGACGATGGTCAAGCCCAAGTGATGATAACCTAATAACATTATGGAACCCGCTGATTACTGCTATACAAGGCGATACTCTAAGCTATAGTGATAGCAACCCTGTACAGTACAGAATTGAAATAGCATATGAGGGATATGATATTCACACATCTAGATCTGGCCGCACCGGACGTTAAGGAATAGCCAATGGCAAAATTTCAAAATGGTGAATACATTCCTCAAAATCCAAGTAAATATATAGGCAAAGGAACTCCGCGATATAGAAGCGGATGGGAATTAGCAGTATTTCGTATGTGTGATAACCACCCTGCTATACTAGGTTGGGGAAGTGAAACTCATCGTATACCATATAGGCATCCTATCACGGGAAAACAAACAACATATGTTCCAGATTTGCTAATGGTATATCAGGATCGTAGTGGGCAGAAACGTGCTGAAATGGTTGAAATAAAACCAAGTAAGCAAATATTAGGGGAAGCCCGTTCACAGATGGAAAAGGCGCAAGCAGTTATTAATGCAGCAAAATGGGAAGCAGCACGTGCATGGTGTAAAAGTCAAGGATTGGGCTTCCGCATTATTACTGAAAAAGAAATATTCAATAAACCACAGGGATCTAAAAGGAAGAAAAAGTGATCTATAACCCCGCTGGTCCGTATATGATTGCGTTGGGTACCAGTCATACGGCTGGTATTTGTGATACATATACTATACAAGATACATTTGCAGACAAGATAGCCCGTGAATTAAATCTAGAATTAATCAAAATAGGAATTCCGGGCTGCATTAATGAAGAACTTTCATACGCATTTTTAAGATTGCAAAACAGTGGATTATTGGAAAATGAAAATTTAAAATTCTTTTTGCTTGAACCTAGACTAACAGAAACAAGTATGAGAATAGGTATAGATTCATTTTTTAATGTAAATGATGCAACAGAAATATTAGAAACTTACATTAAAAAAAGTATAGGATACACCGCGATTAAAGACAAATATAAGGATGAATTTATACGTCCATATAGATTAGTTGCAGAGTATTTTAGTTTTGTTATGAATGACAAGTCCTCTGTTGATGATAAAGTCAACAATATACTACAACTTATTAATAACAGAACAAATAAAGAATATGAAGTAGATCCAGATATAAAACGTATTATAGAAGATTATGTAAATTATTCATTGCATTATGCTGAAAGCTATGCAGAGCTTTTTAATAACATGATACACATATCAATGATTTTAAACACATTAAACTTAATAGAAGTACCTACCGCATGGATTACATTTGACGAAATGTATCGCAATAAATTACGAGGTATAGATAGAAATCTATTAATTACGGGCTACTTTAAAAATACAAAAGATACGTTAATAACAGATGGCATATGCAATAAGTATATGAACAATTCACCGCATCTATTATGTGATTGTGGACATTTAAATAGTGCAGGACACGATAGCCTGTATACAGAAATAATAGATAAAATAAAAGACATAGTTGATTTTAAATGAATATAAACATTCCAGATTCTCCCTACATGATCGCATTAGGAACAAGCCACACTGTCGGGCAATGTAATGGCGAAGTTTTAAAGGAATCATTTGTGGATTATGTGGCAAATGAATTAGGGTTAGAACTTATAAAAATAGGCATGCCAGGATGCACAAACATGGAACTACTTTTTTCATTTAACAAACTATTCAATAACGGATTTATTAACAATAAAAACATGAAACTGTTTTTACTTGAGCCCAGAGTTGTAGATGCAACTATACGAATTCCGTTAGAGGGATTGTTTGATAAAGAAGATGTAAGGTCAATGATATTAGAGAATTTAAAAGAGCGTACATTTACAGAAGAAGACGCTAGCTTTAAAAGAGAATATGAAATAATAACTGCTATTTTCAATAGACATCAAATGAATTTGCCACTTGATGAAGTTTCAGCTGATATTGAACAAAATGTAAACAATTTTATAGATGGAAATTTTAAGGTAACTGATGAAACAGGATATATTCTTAAAGATTATAGTAGGTATATTTTAAATTATGCTGATACTTATATGCAAACCATGGATAATTTAATAATAGTAAATTCGATATTAAATCATCTAGAATCTTTGTCAAAAAAGTATTTCTGGCTAACGTTTAGTGTATTTAATGATAAGCATGAAATAGTATCAAATGAACTTATTAATTCCAAGTTACATCACAGACTCTTAAGAAAGTCTATAACCAAAGAATATCAAACAGTGTTGGCAAACAAAAATTTATTATGTGAATGTGAGCATATGAATGAAGCTGGGCATAGGCATTTGTATACGCTGATAATAGACAAGATAAAGGAAGGCTACTATGACAAAACGACTTGAAGAAGAATTCAATCTTCCTCCAATTGAAGACATCGAATTTAATTATGATGATGAGGAAGAGGACACTGAGCCTACATTAGAGGAAGTGCAAAATGAAATAGCACTATATAAAAATGAAATGGCAATAGCTGAGAAGGTAGATGCTGCCCTTCCACTTGTTCAGGGTTTAGAAGAGCTAGACAAAGAAATGGACGAATACGCTACTAAAGCAATGAACACATTTGAAGAACTATGCGACTTAGGTAAAAATGTAGAAGATCGCCATGCAGCACCAGTATTTGATAGTGCTAGTAAAATGTTAGCAGCCGCTATACAAGCTAAACAAGCAAAAATGGATAAAAAGCTGAAGATGGTTGAATTGCAGATGCGTAAACAACGTTTGGATATGCAGGAAAAAGAACTACAACTTAAAATTAAAAAAGCAAATGAAGCTGATGACGAACTTGATAGTCCAGCCATAGAAGGCAAGATTGTAGGTGATCGTGCTAGTATGATTGCAGAAATTATGTCGAAAATGAAACAAAACGATAAATAGTAATACTAGGAGACATGGCCATGAAATCTTTTAAATCATACTTGCAGGAATCTGCAAAAACATACACATATAGAATTAAGTTAGCAAAAGAGTTAACAAACGAAGAATTTGACCGCATTGAACGTCACTTAGTAAAGTACAACGTTCAAAAGTTCGGCGCACCAAAGAAACTAATGTTACAATCAACACCATACGATTTCCCACAACTGCGTGGTTATGAGATTCATGTTGTTGAGTTCACTACAACTATTCCAGCAAGTGCATATCAAATTCAAACAGAGATTCAAAATTTAATTGGTATTAGCGACGGCTTTATGAAAGTACGCAGTGACCAAGAGCCATTAGAAAAAGCAGAGCAAGCAGAACAAGCTGGTGAAGTTGTAAAGAGCCTCCTAGAAGATCCAGACTACAGTGAAGCAGAAACTGTTAAGGCTGAAGATTATTATGGCGACAAATATAACACAAAGTTTGTACAAGAGCTACTAAAGCTACGCAAAGAGAAGGAAAAAGACAATGAATGATCTAGCCAGAATACTAGGTCTTGCAGGTCTAGCTACGGAAAAGAGCGTAGCAGCGCCAGCAGATCGTGAACTAAAAGAACAAGATGGTTGCCCATGCGGCGGCGGCGGACATTGCAAGTGTAGTGGTGATTGCCCAGATTGTAATTGCCATGGCAATAATGAATGGGATGAATCAGTGGTAAACAAAGCAAAAGATCCTGTAGGAGAAGCATCAAAACCAGATTTCCTTGATGTTGATGGTGACGGCGATCGTGAGGAATCATGGAAAGATGCTGAAGAAGATAAAGAAGAACTTGACGAAGCAACGGCAAAAATTGCGTGCCTAACGTGTGATGAAGTTTCAACAGCAAAAGCATGGGAAAAGAATCACGGATTCTGCCCTAAGTGCAAAACTTCAAGTCAGGGCGTAGCAGAGTCAATTGAAGAAGATGACGAGCTTACTGAATCACCAACAATGGACACCACGCAACTAGTAATTATGATGCGTAATGCTGGACTAAGCGAAGAAGTTATCTCACAAAAACTAGACGAATGGGCAAATACGCCAGAGGGCGTTGGCGAGGTAGAACCAACAGCACATGGCGATGCATATGATTTCGCACAGAGTGTTAACCTAAGTCTAAAGCGTTACCTAGATGCGCAGGATATGAAAGTGCAAGTTACTGAACACAAAGTTGAGAACATGAAAGCACTTTATGAAGCACACAAAGCAAAGAAATAAGTCCTACTGATAGGGCGGGCCAAAATAGCACCTGCGGGTGCTATTTTTTTGGATAAATATTATTATGGCTAGAGGAACAGCAGATACAAAATTAGTTAAAGATCCGTATCAGAGAGAAACATATACCCCAGAGCAAATCCTAGAGATAGCAAAGTGTGTAGCGGATCCCAAATACTTTATGACAGAACATTGTTGGATTCAACACCCTACAAAGGGACGTATGAAGTTTAGTCTTTTTGATTACCAAAAAGAACTAGTTGACACGTATCACAATTACAAATACAGTATAGCACTTATCAGCAGACAGATGGGCAAGTCAACCGCGGCAGCAGGATACTTGTTATGGTATGCTATGTTTAACGCTGACCAAACAATTCTTATTGCTGCACACAAATACAGTGGCGCAGCGGAAATCATGAGTCGTATACGTTTTGCGTATGAGACACTTCCTGACTATCTACGTGCAGGTGTTACAAGCTACAACAAAGGTAGTATCGAATTTGACAATGGTAGTCGTATTATTGCACAGGCAACAACAGATAACACGGGTCGCGGTCTTTCTATATCACTAGCATACTTAGACGAATTTGCATTCGTACGCCCTAGTATTGCACGTGAGTTCTGGACAGCATTGTCTCCTACGTTGTCAACTGGTGGTAAATGTATTATCACAAGTACCCCTAACCAGGACGGCGACCAATTTGCACAAATCTGGCGTGATTCAAATAAACGTTATGATTCATACGGTAACGAACAAGAAGTTGGCATCAATGGTTTCCGTAGCTACAGCGCAGACTGGAAACAACATCCAGATCGTGATCAAAAATGGGCAGATGAAGAACAGGGTAAGATTGGTGAAGAACGTTTCCGCCGTGAACACTTAAACGAATTCATTGCATTTGACGAAACATTGATTGACAGTTTGAAGTTAGCAACAATGGAAGCCAAAGATCCATATGCAAAACAAGGACAAGTACGATGGTATAAACCACTAATTCCAGGACACATATATATGGTTGCACTTGATCCAAGTCTAGGCACTGGTGGGGACAGTGCAGCAATACAAGTATATGAACTGCCAGGTATGAATCAAGTAGCAGAGTGGCAACATAATAAAACACCTATACAGCAACAGGTGCGTATTGTACAACAACTTGTAAATCAAATACAAAAAGAAACTGACGGAAAGAGCGAAATATACTGGAGTATGGAAAACAATACACTGGGAGAAGCAGGACTCGTTATGGTTGAAGAAATTGGCGAGGAAAACTTTGCTGGTACATTCCTAAGTGAAAGTAAAAAACACGGCAACACTCGCTCATTCCGTAAAGGATTTACTACTACACACAAGAGTAAGTTATCATCCTGTGCTAAATTAAAACAGTGGGTTGAAACAGATAAGATTGAGATTGCTAGTAAACCACTGCTACGTGAACTTAAAACATTTATTGCACGTGGTAATAGTTTTGCAGCAAAAGAAGGCGAGCATGATGATCTAGTAATGGCGCTAGTACTAATTGTTCGCATGGCATTAGAAATAACAAAATATGAAGAAGATGCGTTTGAATACTTGGGAACAAGTGATGATGACGACTACGATGAACCAATGCCAATGAGCTTTTTATGATCAAATAGCATAAATAGTTATATAACAATAAGGAAGACTACAGTGGAACAACTTGCAAGTGAAATATTCGCTATTCTAAAAGGGGCTAATTACAAGCTACGCCTGTTTACAGCAGCCGGAGTCAAAACAATGGACCCAGAAGAAGCAACACGTTTCTATGCATACGATCAAGATTTAATGGTTTCAATTCGTCATGACGAAGCAAAAACAGAAGTAGTAGTCCAGGCTGGTGAGGGATACGATATTCCACGTAACTCAAAGTTACTTGGCGCAATTAAAGCCACAGCCCATAGAAATTTAGGTGAATATACAGTGAGAAAATTTGATAAAGCAATAGCCCCAAAAGACTTCGCACACCAGAGTGTAGTTGAAAGCGCATTTGGCAAAGCGTATGGTAGTATCAAAACAAGCTACGTAATGAGTCCACATGCTAAACTAATTATTAAGCATAGCAAAGGTGTTGACGAGAGCGTTAAAGGTTCACGTAGCCGTAATATTCACAGCTTGTTCATTGAGAGTGAGCAGGGAGAGAAATTTGCGTTTCCATTCAAATACATGAGTGGCGCAAAAGCAATGACGATGCACGTCAGCGAAGGCGGTACACCATATGACGAGAAGGGCAAAGCGATCCTATCCGTCTGTGAAGAACTCGCAGATCTAACCAAGTTTGTAAAGCATACACGTGCCAACAAACTTGTCAACGAAGGTAACGAGGACATTGTTGAAACAATTCGTAGTAGAATTGCAGAAAACAAGGCACTTGTTAAATCTTTGTCAACAAAAAGAGGTTATAACAACTTCCAGGTATCAGAAAATATCCAGGAAGAACAAATTGATGTTGACATCACGGAACAATTCCTATATGATACATTTACCGCAGAAGAAATGCAAAGAATCGTAAGCCGCGTAAATCGCATCGTATCAGAAGCAGGAAAGAGAGACAACATGCAGCAAGAACTTATTGGTAAACTATACGGTATCATTCAAAGCGGAGATTTGGGTATGTCACACGTTGACGTAAACGACCCAGAGCATCCAAACAACGAAAATCCAGCAAAATATAGCGGTCCACAGGGTGCTTACGCAAAACTTGCTAGCATGTTGTCATTCATTGCTAAACGTACAAAGAACGACGAACTATCAAACGTACTGGGTGAACTAAGTGAGCGTGTCTTTAATCTAGACAAATCATCACTAAACGTACTAGCAAAGTTCGTCATGTTTGCACTAAAGCCAAAGGCAGCACCAGCGGCGGCGACTGAATCTTCCCTAACTGAGAGTGTAATGTTCTCACTACGCAAAAAGATTTCCTAATAGGTGATCTTAAAAACTGCTTGACAGTGAGCAGTATTTGTAATACACTGTAAAGGCTAACATAGGCACACGCGAACATTAGTTTGCAAAATTATATACTAACATAGGCTAATAAAGGAAAAAACTATGGCATCACTAGCAGAAATCCGTGCGAAATTACTCGCACAAGAAAATCGTCAAACTGGCACACGTTCAACAGGCACTGGCGACAACGCAATTTTCGCACATTGGAATATCAAAGAAGGCGAAACTGCAACACTACGCTTCCTACCAGACGCAGATGAATCAAACACGTTCTTTTGGAAAGAACGTCAGATGATGCGTTTTGAATTCCCAGGCGTTAAAGGTGGGGATGAACACAAACCTGTAACAGTACAGGTTCCATGTATTGAAATGTGGAATGAAACATGCCCAGTACATGCTGAAATCCGTCCGTGGTTTAAAGATTCTTCAATGGAAGACCTTGCACGTAAGTACTGGAAGAAAAAATCATACATCTTCCAAGGCTTCGTAACTGATAACCCAATCACTGACGAAGAAACTCCAGAAAATCTAATTCGTCGTTTTGTAATCAGCCCACAGATCTTTAAGATCATCAGTGCGGCACTAATGGATCCTGATTTCCCAGAAATCCCAACCGATTATGAAAACGGCACTGACTTTAAAGTAGCCAAAGGCAGCAAAGGCGGCTATGCAGACTATGGTACATCAAACTGGGCTCGTCGTGAGCGTAGTCTAAACCAAACTGAACGTGATGCAATCGCACAGTATGGCTTGTTCAACTTGAACGACTATCTTCCAAAGAAACCAAATGCTGAAGAACTAAACGCTATCTTTGAAATGTTCGAAGCAAGTGTTGATGGTCAGCTTTACGACCCAGAGCGTTTTGCTAACTACTACCGTCCATACGGTGTAGAGGCACCATCGACTGGGGCTCGCACAACACCTGCGGCAGCAGCACCACGCCCAGCGGCCCCTGCGCCAGCGCCACGCCCTGCTCCTGCTCCAGCAGCAGATTACGATGACGAAATCCCATTTAAATCAAATGAGGAAGTAGCACGTGAGTCAGCACCAGCAGCATCAGGCGATGCAAAACCAAGCGCACAGGACATCCTTGCGATGATTCGCAACCGTAAAGAATAATTACGTATAATGTCTATATAGGAGGGCAGACTGCCCTCCACTTTACATTTTTGGAGAAATATTATGGCTACTAAGCTATCAGACAAACTATCTAAAGTTGATGAAGACATCACTATCACACAAGCAGACAATGGCTTTATCGTAGCAGTATCTGGTCGTAATTCAGAAGACGACTGGGCGACCGCTAAGATCGTATGTACTTCACTTGATGAAGTTGTAGATCTTATTAAAGAAGCATCTGCTATGGAGCATTCATAAGCATGGCACGACCATTTGACATTAGTAAATTTCGCAAGAGTATTACTAAGTCAGTGCCTGGACTAAGCGTAGGATTTAACGATCCAGACACTTGGGTCAGCACTGGTAACTATACTCTTAATAAACTTATCAGTGGTGACTTTAACAAAGGTATTCCACTTGGCAAAGTTACAGTTTTTGCAGGTGAATCAGGTGCAGGTAAATCATACATTGCATCAGGTAACCTAGTAAGACACGCACAAGAACAAGGTATTTTCGTTGTTCTTATTGACAGTGAAAACGCACTAGACGAGGCATGGCTTAAGGCACTAAACGTAGACACTGATGACAGCAAGCTACTAAAACTTAACCTTGCTATGATTGATGATGTTGCAAAGGTTGTTAGTGACTTCATGAAAGACTACAAA
>Ga0208439_1000097_pt1 | contig 41571 bp, 22 predicted proteins | sample ColrivemetaGS703_FD_187621 | JGI IMG/M metagenome (GOLD analysis project Ga0208439, IMG submission 187621) | Estuarine microbial communities from the Columbia River estuary - Freshwater metaG S.703 (SPAdes) (version 2) | ecosystem: Environmental > Aquatic > Marine > Intertidal zone > Estuary ...
TTTACCCAACGCGTCATTAAACTATAAGCAACTAAACGTTTTGTTCGAAATACAAGGCGGCCCGCTCTAAGTGGGCCGCTTTTTTTTCGGGTAGCATGCGGTTCCAATTGGCCGCTATTTGGACAGTGCGCATGTTTTTGCGCAAGCGCTCTTGGTGCTTATCGACAAAATGCCAGAAAAGCGCATCGAACAACGCAGCGCTTTGATCATCTGGCTTGAAACCTTGTTTTTTGAGGTAATTCGAACCCGAGAAATAGGGTTTGGTGGTCATCAGACCACCATCGGCATATTGGCTCATGCCGTAGACATTTGGTACCATTACCCAGTCGTAAGCATCCATGAAATACGTCATGAAAAATCGGTAGACCTCATCTGGATGCGTTTCAGCCAAGAAAAAGAAATTGCCCAGCAACATGAGGCGCTCAATATGATGCGCATAAGCATGTTTTTGTAATTTATCATCAACCTGTTTGAAAAGGGATAGTGCCGAAAGTTTTTTCCAATCTAGCGTGCGCTGATGTCGCATCGCATTTTTGGTGCGCTGCTCCACGCCTACTTTTTCATAAACCGCCCGAATGAACTCGCGCCAGCCAATGACCTGCCTGATGAATCCTTCTGTACTTTCCAACGACACCTTTCCGTCATGAAAGGCCGCAAGCACACGCTCTACAACAGTTTGAGGCAACAACAAGCCCGAATTGAGCGCCGTCGATAAATTGGAATGAAAGACAAAAATGGAGTCTGTACTGAACGCATCTTGATATGGTCCGAAGCGTTCAAGGTTATTTTCGATAAAGAAATCTAGCGCAGCCTTTGCTTCTTGGTGCGTGACCGGATAAGCGCTCAGGTTGGGGTCGCCTGGGTGATTTGGATAATTTTCTGAAATAAATGTTTGGGCTTCTTGGGCCCAACTACTTTGATAAACAGGGAAATCTGGCGTCAAGAGGCCTTTGGGCAGCGCCTTCCGATTTTCTGTATCGAAACTCCAGCGACCACCCAGCGCTTGACCTTGTTCATCGAGGAGTATCCCGAGACGCTCGCGCTGCTTTTTGTAGAAGTCGGCCATGAAAAAACGTTGCTCGCGCTTGCCAAATAGGTTTGCGTTGACCTCCCTTGTATTCAAAAAAGAAGGATTGTCCAAGAATTGAAGCCCTAAAGCACTTTGCTGTGCAAAACGACGGATTCTCTTTTCGAGTAAGTAATCGGTTGGGTCGACAACGATAATGGCGTTGGTGTGGGTCCCCAACTGCTTAAAAATTTCGGCAAGTGAAAGACCTATTGACGGAAAATAGCTGACGTTTTTATTTTTACTCCGCAAATATTCTGCGTAGTAACTCATGGAGGCGCGGTGAAACGCCAACTTTTTCTGGTGAAAAGGGAGCTGCTCAAAGAAGAGTTCGTCCTCGATGAGCCAAAAGGTATCGGCAAGCTCAAACGCAGGATGCTGCTCGAAAAGCTGCTGTGGGAAGACCAAACAAATAGGACCTGACATACCCATCCTAACACCTCAAATACAACTTTGTTTAACCACGATTTGAGGACCACATTTTCGTTGGACTACACAGCCAATTGCGTCCAATCTCTGCGTAATTTTGTCTTGTATTTAAACGCAACCATGGATAAAGTTTCTTATGTTGGCAATGCAGACGTCAATGCCATTGAACACCTCTACCAGCAATACCGCCAAGATCCTACGAGTGTAGATCTCGGTTGGGCCAAATTCTTCGAAGGATTTGAATTTGCACAAACCAGTTTTGACAAGAGCGGCACGATTCCAGAAAATTTTGTGAAGGAATTCAAGGTCATTAACCTCATCAATGGCTACCGCACGCGCGGGCACCTCTTTACGCGCACCAACCCTGTGCGCGAGCGCCGCAAGCACACACCAACGCTTGATATTTCACATTTTGGCCTCGCAGACACAGACCTCAACGAAGTGTTCCAGGCTGGTGAGCAAATCGGAATTGGTGCTGCTAAGCTTTCCGACATCATTGCTCATTTAGAGCTTACTTACTGCCAATCTATCGGTATCGAATACATGTACATGCGCGACCCCGAACGCATCGATTGGTTCCGAAATAAAATCGAACTGAGTAACCGCCCCGTTTTTGACCCTCAACGCAAACGCAAGATCTACGAAAAACTCAACCAAGCTACTGGTTTTGAGGCCTTTCTTGGAAAGAAATTTGTGGGGCAAAAGCGCTTTTCGATCGAAGGTGGCGAAGGCCTAATTCCCGCTCTAGACACACTCGTACACAAAGGTGCTGCCTTGGGTGTCGAATATTTTGTAATGGGTATGGCTCACCGCGGCCGCCTCAATACGCTTGCCAATATCTTTGAGAAACGCCCGCGCGATATCTTCAGAGAATTTGAAGGCAAAGAATTTGATTTTGAAACCACCTTTGATGGCGATGTCAAGTATCACCAAGGTTTTACATCGCACATTGAACTCGAAAATGGTCAGAAAATTGGCCTCACCCTTGCCCCTAACCCCTCGCACCTCGAGGCGGTAAATACAGTTGTGGAAGGGATTGCAAGAGCTAAAATTGACCACGTCTACCAAACCGAAGACAAAGTTTGCCCTGTCCTGATCCACGGCGATGCCGCAGTTGCTGGTCAAGGCATCGTGTACGAAACCATTCAAATGGCGGGCCTAGACGGCTACAGAACCGGCGGAACCATCCATATTGTCGTGAATAACCAAGTAGGTTTTACCACCAACTACCTCGACGGCCGCACCTCTACCTATTGCACCGATGTAGCCAAGACGACGCTTTGCCCCGTATTTCATGTGAATGGCGACGACATCGAGGCGGTAGTCACCACCATCGAAATTGCCATGGAATACCGCCAGGCATTTCACCGCGACATCTTCATCGATTTATTGTGTTACCGCAAATACGGCCACAACGAAGGCGACGAACCCAAATTTACGCAACCGAAGCTCTACAACATCATCGCCAAGCATCCGAACCCGAGAGAAATCTATTTGGAGCAACTTCAGCGCGAAGCGCTCATGAGTGCAGAAGATGCCAAGCAAATTGAGCAAGTGTATCAGCAATTTTTGGAAACAGAATACGAAGCATCCAGAAGCCGCGACAAAGCATTGGTATATGACTTCTTGAGCCTTACCTGGAAAGATTACCGCCATGGCACTGCTAAAGATTTTGAAAAGTCGCCGCAAACGGGTATCGCTAAAAAAGAGTTGCTCGATCTCGGGCGTAAACTCGCTACCCTGCCAGAAGGCAAAAAATATTTCAGAAAAATTGCCAAGATTTTCGAAGACCGCTTAGCGGCCATAGAAAGTGACAAACTAGACTGGGGTTCTGCCGAAATGCTGGCCTATGCTACCCTTCTTGCAGAGGGGCACGCCGTGCGCATTTCTGGTCAAGATGTCGAGCGCGGTACTTTCTCGCATCGCCACGCGGTTGTCAAGACCGAAGATACCGAAGAAGAAGTACTCACGCTCAATGCCTTAAAAGACGGGCAAGCACCATTCAGTATATACAACTCTTTGCTTTCTGAATATGGCGTGCTCGGTTTTGAATACGGTTATTCCCTTGCCAATCCGTCGGGCCTGACTATTTGGGAAGCGCAATTTGGAGACTTCTTCAATGGCGCCCAAATCATGGTTGACCAATTTATCTCTGCCGGCGAAGACAAATGGGCTACCCAAAGTGGCCTCGTTATGCTCTTGCCACATGGTTATGAGGGGCAAGGCGCAGAACACTCCAGCGGACGCATGGAGCGTTTCTTGCAGCAATGCGCAGACCTCAACATGCAAATTGTCAATACATCCACGCCAGCCAATCACTTCCATTTGCTGCGCCGCCAAATCAAGCGCGACTTCCGCAAACCACTTGTAGTTTTCTCGCCTAAAATGTTGTTGCGCTACCCAGACGCCACCTCTAGCCTAGACGAAATGGCCAAAGGTGCCTTCCAAGAAGTACTCGACGACCCCACCGCAGTTGCCAAAAATATCGATACCGTTGTATTGTGCAGCGGGAAGTTCTATTACGAAATGAAAGTGAAGGCAGCCGAACTTGGTGTCGAGAACATGGCTTTTGTACGCGTGGAGCAACTCTACCCGCTACCAACTGCACAAATCGATGCAATCGTAGCGAAATACAAAGCCAAAAACATCCTTTGGGCCCAGGAAGAACCAGCCAACATGGGCGCCTGGACCCACATGGCCATGAATTTGCGCCATATTCCACTCGTAGGCATCTGCAGACCAGCAAGTGCCGCAAGTGCAGAAGGATCAAAAAAATTACACGAAATTCGACTCAAACAATTGTTCAACGACCTCTTTGCCTACGCAAAGAAAGCCTAAAATAGAAACGTATGTCACTATTAGAAATGAAAGTCCCGAGCCCGGGAGAATCGATCTCAGAAGTAGAAATTGCCACTTGGCTCGTTGCCGACGGCGATTACGTCGAAAAAGACCAAGCCATTGCCGAAGTAGATTCGGACAAAGCTACACTTGAGTTGCCTGCTGAAGAAAGCGGCATCATTACGCTCAAAGCAGCAGAAGGTGATGTCGTCAAAGTAGGTCAGGTTGTGTGCCTCATTGACACGAGTGCAGCGCGCCCTGCGGGCGCGCCTGCCGCGGCGCCTGCGCAGAGCGAAGCGCCAAAAACGGAGGCGCCTGCGGCGCCAGCAGCCCCGCCTGCGGCCGCGACCCCCAATCCAGACCCAGTGAAGCCAGCGAGCTATGCCAGCGGTTCTGCCTCTCCTGCTGCCGCTAAAATCATCAAAGAAAACAACGTCAATACAGCAGCCATTCAAGCGAGTGGCAAAGATGGCCGCATCACCAAGCAAGATGTACTTGCCGCTATGTCTGCCGGTTTCTCTACTGAAGCTACCCAAGGTTGGGGCGGCACCCGCGAGCAAAGCCGTGAAAAAATGTCAATGCTGCGCCGTAAAATCGCAGAGCGTTTGGTTTCGGTTAAGAATGAAACGGCCATGCTCACTACTTTCAACGAAGTGGACATGAAGCCCATCATGGACATCCGCGCCAAATACAAAGACGCCTTTTCCAAGCACCACGAAGTCAACCTCGGCTTCATGTCTTTCTTTACCAAAGCGGTCACCGAAGCGCTCAAGTTATTCCCTGCAGTCAATGCGCAAATAGATGGCAATGAAATGATCTTCCACGATTACGCCGATATCGGCATTGCCGTTTCTTCGCCAAAAGGCCTCATGGTTCCGGTGGTGCGCAACGCCGAACAAATGAGCCTCGCCGACATCGAGCGAGAAATCAAGCGCTTGGCCATCAAAGCCCGAGACGGAAAAATCACGCCAGAAGACATGAGCGGCGGTACTTTCACGATTACCAACGGCGGTGTTTTTGGCTCTATGCTCTCTACACCGATTATCAATCCGCCTCAATCAGCCATCCTCGGGATGCACAACGTAGTAGAGCGCCCAGTAGCCATCAACGGAAAGGTCGAAATCAGGCCAATTATGTATGTAGCGCTTTCTTATGACCACCGCATCATCGACGGCAAAGAATCTGTAGGTTTCTTGGTCAAGGTCAAAGAAATGCTCGAAAATCCAGAGCGCATGATTTTCGGATCCAAAGACCCAATGGAAATCTTACTCGGACTCTAAAATTGTAGGTTTATAAGTTTCAAAAAAGCGCTCGAAAGGGCGCTTTTTTTGCTTCGGAGCTTTGGATTGCTTTTCGTATATTTGCTGTTCTAAAATTCACAGAAGCAATGTCAAAAATCAGGAAGCAAGACGCCCTAGATTACCATTCATCCGGAAGACCCGGAAAAATTGAAGTGATCCCTTCTAAGCCCTATGCCTCACAACGCGACCTCTCTTTAGCTTATTCTCCCGGCGTAGCCGAGCCTTGCTTGCGCATTGCCGAAAACAAAGCAGACGTCTATAAATACACTGCCAAAAGCAATCTCGTTGCCGTTATTTCGAACGGAACAGCCGTACTTGGCTTGGGCGACATCGGCCCAGAAGCCTCCAAGCCAGTCATGGAAGGAAAGGGCTTACTCTTTAAAATTTTCGCAGACATCGATGTTTTTGACATCGAAGTTGACGCCAAAGACCCCGAGCTTTTTATCCAAACAGTAAAGGCCATTGCCCCTACTTTTGGCGGCATCAACCTCGAGGACATCAAAGCGCCAGAAGCTTTTGAAATTGAGCGCCGCCTCAAAGAAGAGCTCGATATTCCCATCATGCACGACGACCAACACGGCACCGCCATTATCAGCGCTGCCGCCTTGCTCAATGCGCTCGAACTCGCCAAAAAGAAAATCGAAAAAATCAAAGTCGTGGTTTCTGGTGCCGGAGCAGCTGCCGTTTCATGCATCAAACTTTATCACCGCTTGGGTGTCAAGCCCGAAAACGTCTTCATGTACGACTCCCGTGGCCTCATTCACCAAGGGCGCACCGACCTCGACGACATGAAAAAAACTTTTGCAGCTCATCCCAAAGACATCGATTTTGAAAAAGCCTTCAAAGGAGCCGACGTCTTTTTAGGTTTGTCAAAAGCCGGCTTGGTCAGCAAAGAAATGATTGCCTCCATGGCCAAAGACCCTATCGTTTTTGCGCTGGCCAATCCAGAGCCCGAAATTTCCTTCAAAGAAGCTACATCCGTCCGCAAAGACATCATCATGGCCACAGGGCGCTCAGACCATCCTAACCAAGTCAACAACGTACTTGGGTTTCCGTACATTTTCCGCGGTTCCCTGGACGTACGCGCAACTACCATCAATGAAGAAATGAAATTGGCCGCCGTTAAAGCCATTGCTGCGCTCGCCAAAGAAACCATTCCTGAAGAAGTGATAGAAGCCTACGGCGGCAAGAATATTTCTTTTGGGCGCGAACAAATCATTCCTAAACCCCTCGATCCGCGGCTTATTTACTATGTAGCTCCTGCCGTTGCTCGCGCCGCAATGGAATCAGGTGTAGCCCAAGAGCCTATCGAAAACTGGGAAGAGTACGAAAACCAACTCAAGAGTCGTTTAGGCCTCGACAACAAACTTCAGCGCAACATCACCACCAAAGCGCAAGGGAATCCAAAAACGGTTGTTTTCCCAGAAGGCGACAACATCAAAATTCTCAAAGCTGCGCAGCAAGCCTACGAAGAAGGCGTTGCTTTCCCCATTTTATTAGGCAAGAAACAGCGCATTCTCGATCTCATGAACGAATACAGCATCGAGATTCCAGACGTTCAGATCATCGATTGCAAATCCGATGACGAAGAAGCGCGCCGCAACCAATATGGTAAAGAGTTCTTCGAACAACGCAAGCGAAAGGGCCTCACCGAATACGAAGCTATTTCCCTCATGCGCGAACGCAACTACTTTGGCGCCATGATGCTCAACATGGGCGAAGCCGACGCGATGGTTACAGGCCTCACGCGCAGCTACCGTTCGGTTTTGCGCCCAGCCATCAGCACGATCGGTCTGCAAAAAGACATCAAAACCATTGCCGGAATGTACATCCTCAACACCAAAAAAGGGCCCCTTTTCTTGGCAGATACCACCGTTAACCTCAACCCAAGCGCCGAACAAATCGCCGAGATTACCGTCAACGTTGCCAAATTTATACGCCGCCTCAAAGTACAACCGCGTATTGCGCTCTTGAGTTACTCGAACTTTGGTTCTTCGCCCGGAGACGACCCTGAAAAAATGTCTAAGGCGGTGAGTATCCTCCACGAAACACAACCCAACTTGGTTGTAGATGGCGAGATGCAAGCCAATTTTGCCCTCAACCCAGAGCTCATGAACGAGAAATTTCCTTTCTCCTTCCTAGCGAATAAAGAGGTCAATACGCTCATTTTTCCGAATCTTTCTGCCGGCAATATCGCCTACAAACTATTGCAGTCAACCAATGAGCTAGACGCTATCGGGCCCATTTTATTGGGGATGCGCAAATCTTTGCACGTATTACAGCTCGGTGCTAGCGTACGCGAAATCCTAAGCATGATTAAAATTGCCGTCATCGACGCCCAAAGCCAAGACAAATGATTTCAAGACTCAATGGCAGACTGATCGAAAAAAACCCCACCGACCTCCTCATCGAGTGTGCCGGTGTTGGATATGAAGTCAAGATTTCACTCAATACCTTCTCGGTTTTACCCGATACAGAAGCCATTGTCTTGCACACCAAACTCATCGTGAGGGAAGATGCCCACATTTTGTACGGTTTTGCCACCAAAGAAGAACGCGAAATGTTCGGACACCTCATCAGTGTATCCGGCATAGGGCCCAACACCGCCCTCATTATGCTCTCCTCCATGACCCCCGACGACATCGCCCACGCTATTCTCTCCGAAGACGTCGCGAGTATCCAAAAAATCAAAGGCATCGGCACCAAAACCGCTCAAAGAGTCATCATAGATTTAAAAGGAAAGGTGTCTAAAATGGAACTTGGTACCGAGAATATTTTCTCTTCGAACAATAGAAACCGATTTGATGCGTTAATTGCATTGGTTTCGCTCGGTTTTGACAAAAAATCAGCCGAAAAAGTATTGGATAAAATCGATACCGGAACCCAAACCGTAGAACAACTGATCAAAGAAGCGCTAAGACTACTATAACCGTGCAACACAACAACTGGCTCAAACCTACTGCTCTCGGCATTTTACTCTTTTTGGTGTTTTTCACCATCGGCAAAACGGCTGCACAAACACCTACCTTACCTTTTCCGATCATCAATCCGCTCAATCCGCTTCAAAATTTTCCCCAAAGTTTTGACCTCGGTGACCCCACGAATCTCAACCAAACCATTGTCTACGACCCCGAAACGGGCACCTTTGTGTTCCGCGACATCATCGGCAAAGACACCTACTTTCGGGCACCACAAGCCATGACCCTAGAAGAGTATCTTCAGTACGAAGAAAAGAAAAGCTTCTCTTTGGACTGGAAAGAAATTGTGGCAGAAGAAAGCGCCGAAAACCGCACTTTTGAATTGCCCATTAAAATTGGCTCCAAAGCATTTGAGAGCTTTTTTGGCTCCGATCAAATCACCATTACCCCTGGTGGTAACCTCGAGATCTCTTTAGGAGCCAATCATTCTCGAGTAGACAACCCCATATTACCCATGCGCCAGCGCAATATCACGCGCTTCGATTTCAATCAAAACATCAACATGGATATTACCGGCCAAATCGGTACCAACATGAAGGTGAACATGAAATACAACACCCGCGCTAACTTTGATTTTGAAAACATCTCCAAACTCGAGCGCACCGGTAAAGAAGACGACATCTTACAAAAAATTGCATTGGGTCAGGTGAGTTTAGAGCTCCCCACAACCCTGATCCCAAGTTCTCAAACGCTTTTTGGTTTTAAAACCCAACTCAAATTTGGCCGTTCAACCGTCGACTTCATTGTTGCGCAGTCCAAAGGCAAGCGCACCGAAATCAACGTTACCGGAAAAGCGCAAGTTCAAAAATTTGAGATCACCGCTGACAACTACGAAGCCAACCGCCACTACTTCCTCAACCTCTACCACCAGCAACACTACGACACCGCCATGTCTACGCTGCCAGTTGTCAACTCTACCACCTACATTACCCGAATCGAGGTATGGGTTACCAACCGCAGCAGTATTACCGAAAACACCCGAAATATTGTCGCTTTTTCAGATTTAGGTGAAGCCAAACCAAGCAACTGCCAAGGAAATCCGGGTGCTTACGCAACGCAAGAATTGCCAGACAACCAAGCGAATGGGCTCTACGACTGGGCTTCAGTGCAACCCCTAGTACGCGGCTTTTCGAATGCAGTACTCGCCCTGAGTGCACAAGTCAATTCTCCTGGGCCATTTATACAGGCTGTAGATTATGAAAAAGTAGAAAATGCGCGCAAACTCAATGAAAATGAATTTACCTACAACGCCCTACTCGGCTATGTCTCGCTCAATACCGCCCTCAACAACGACGAAGTTTTAGCGGTTGCCTACGAATACACCTACCGAGGACAAACCTACCAAGTGGGCGAATTCTCCACAGACGGCACCAGCGGACAAGAAGCGCTCATTTTAAAGCTCATCAAACCCACCATTACAAACCCCAAAAATAAAATTTGGGACCTCATGATGAAAAACGTCTATTCCATTGGGGCCTACCAAGTAGACCAACTCGGCTTCAAAATTGACATTTATTACAACAACCGCGAAACATCGGTCTTGCAACCTTTCTTGCCTTTTGACGGCATCGACAAAAAACAGATTGTGACGCTCCTCGACATGGACAAAATCAATCAGAACAACCAGCCATTCTCTGACGGTGTTTTTGACTTCGCACCTTTCAATGTCGTCGGCAACAAAATTGACAACGGCGGTACCATTAACCGCAAAAACGGCCGTATATTCTTCACCACTGTCGAGCCATTTGGCAAAACACTCGCCGAAAAATTAACAGCGGCCAATGTTCCTGCACTTTATGTCAACCAATTGGCCTACACCGAACTTTACGACTCTACCAAAACAGCTGCGCAGCAGATTCCGAGTAAAAACCGTTTTGTATTCAAAGGAGAGTTCCAGTCTTCTATCTCATCTGAAATTCCACTCAACGTCATGAACATTCCGCAGGGCGCGGTGGTAGTCACGGCAGGCGGTATGCGCCTGGTTGAGGGTGTGGACTACACCGTAGACTACGCCTTTAGCCGTGTAAAAATCCTGAACACGGGTATCTTGGAATCCAACACACCTATCAAAATCTCCATCGAATCCAACTCTGTATTCGGATTCCAGGCACGCTCCATGATTGGCGGTCGTTACCAATACCGCATCAATGAAAACTTTAAAGTAGGTGCCACTTGGTTGCGCATGATGGAGCGCCCGGTTACACAAAAAGTAGATTTTGGCAGCGAGCCCTTCAAAAACAACGTACTCGGCGCTGACTTCGCCTTCCGCACCAACGTACCGATGCTGACCAAATTGGTCGATTTATTGCCCGTCATTTCGACCAACACCATGTCGACGCTTTCCATGTCTGGTGAAATTGCCACCCTCCGACCAGGGCAGCCGCGCGCCATTAATAAAGAAGGAACCTCCTACATAGACGACTTCGAAGCATCTCAGAGCGCCATTGACCTCAAAAGTATTGCCGCTTGGCGTCTGGCATCCGTGCCACAAGGGCAGCCCGACCTCTTCCCGGAGGCGGTCAAGAAAGACCTGAGTGCAGGTTTCAAACGCGCCAATATTGCTTGGTATACCATTGACCCTGTCTTCTATCAAAGCAATCAACTCACGCCTGCGCACATCAAGCAAGACCCCACCATGCTCTACGACAGCCGCATGCGTCTCATTCAAATGACCGACATCTTCCCGAATTTGCAGTTGCAATACGGCTCGATCTCCAATATCAACGTCTTTGACCTCGCGTATTATCCTTCGGAGCGCGGTATGTACAACTTTGATACCACCGCTACCGTTGATTCATTGGGCCGCTTTACCAACCCAGAAGAACGCTGGGGTGGCGTCATGCGCGGGCTCAGCACCAACGACTTCGAATTGGCCAACATCGAATTTATTCAGTTCTGGTTACTCGACCCCTTCAACGAAGATGCTGAAAACGAAAACCCAAATGCCCCAATGTCTGGCGGAGACCTCTACTTCAACCTCGGCAACATCTCCGAAGATATCCTCCCGGATTCACGCAAGAGTTTTGAGCACGGCTTGCCACCCAACGACGACCCTATTTTGCTCGATAACATCGACACCACACTTTGGTCGCGCATCTCAACACAGCAAGTTGTCGTCAACGCTTTTGCCAATGACCCCGCTTCGCGCATCAAACAAGACGTCGGACTCGACGGTTGGGGCAATAACGCCGAGCAACTGAGCTATGCTGCATTTGTCAATTGGGTACAAAACAACAACACCCTCAGCGCAGCAGCCAAAGCTCGCATGATTGCCGACCCCTCTACCGACGACTACAACTATTACCTCGACGATAACTACGATGCCGCTGAACTCGATATTTTGGAGCGTTACAAGCGCTACAATGGTATGCAAGGCAACTCGCCGACAACCGAAATGTCAGACACCGCCAACACACTTGGTTACCCCACTATCGCCTCCAACTTCCCCGATATCGAAGACATCAACCAAGACAACAACCTTTCTGAATCAGAAGCCTATTTCCAATACCGCGTGAGTTTACGCCCCAACGATTTACAGAATGTTGGCTCGAACTTTATCACCAACAAGCAAGTTTATCAAAACGGCACCAAAACAGAAACTTGGTATCAGTTTAAGGTGCCTATCCGCGACTTTGAAAAACGCGTCAACGGCATCCAAGACTTCCGTTCGATTCGCTTCATGCGCATTTACATGAAAGGTTTCGACGAGCCAGTTGTTTTGCGCTTTGCACGCCTCGAATTTGTGCGTGGAGAATGGCGCCGCTATTTCCAAGACCTCACCCAACCTGGCTTGAGTGTTCAAACCGATCCAAACCTCACCTCTTTTAATATTGCAGCACTCAATATCGAGGAAAACGCCCAGCGCCAGCCGATCAACTATGTTGTTCCTCCGGGTATCGACAGAGAAATCGACCCTTCACAGGTCTACCAAAGACAAATGAACGAACAATCATTGGTTTTGGAAGTATGCAATTTACAAGATGGCGATGCGCGCGCTGCCTACCGCAATGTTCAATTTGACGTCCGCACTTACAAAAAACTCAAAATGTTTGTGCACGCAGAGTCTGTGGTCCAAAACCAACTCAAAGACAACGAACTCACGGTTTTTGTCCGCTTGGGTACCGACTACGTCGACAACTACTACGAATACGAACTCCCAATGAAAGTTACCGATTGGAATATCACCAATCCTGACCTCATTTGGCCAGAGGGCAACAACATTGAAATCGAGTTCGATCGCCTCCTCGCACTCAAGATGGAACGCAACACCAAACTCGAGCAAGGAGTGCCGGGTGTTTCGAGCATCATTGAGTACGAGAAAGTGGATCCGAACAATCCGAACAACCGCATCAAGGTCAAAGGAAGTCCGAACCTTCAAGGAGTGAAAACCATCATGATCGGCGTGAGGAATCCTTCTAAATCTGATCCTGACAACACTTGGGGCCCTGACAACGGCGATGCCGAGTGCGTCAATGTATGGGTCAACGAAATGCGCCTTACTGATTTTGTCAGCGACGGTGGTTCGGCGGCCGTAAGCCAAATGCAACTGCAACTTGCCGATTTTGCAACTGTGCAGGCTGCTGGTAATTACTCCGGTATCAATTGGGGGGCGGTAGACAGCCGCGTTCAAGATCGCCAACGTAACCAACGTATGGGTGCAGACATCAGCACCACCATGCAACTTGGTCAATTCTTCGGCAAGCAAGCGCGCGTTTCCTTGCCTTTCTACTACGGCTACTCCATTGGTGTGATCAACCCAGAATACGATCCTTTTAATCCAGATATCAAACTTTCCAACTACGACCTCGCAACACGCAAAGAACGCATGCGTTTGGGCCAAGATTTCACGGAGCGCCGTTCTTATAATTTTACCAATGTGCGCAAAGAAGCAAAAGCCGGCACCAAGCCGCAATTCTGGAGCATCTCCAATTGGTCTGCGACTTACGCATTTGCCGAAAACATCAAGCGCGACTTCAATATCAAGTCAGACATGACGCGCACTTGGACGGGCGCGCTCAATTACAACTACACCTTTGCAGGCAAGCCCTGGGAACCTTTCAAAAAATGGCAGCCCGCTCAAAAAAATCCTTGGCTCAAGCCGCTCAAAGACCTGAACCTCTACTATTTGCCCAAAAACATCACCTTCACCAACGATTACTCCCGCATCTATAACGAAAGACAGGTGCGCAACATCATTGTTCCAGACTACAATTTTGATCCCATTTATTTGAAGCGTTTTGATTGGAACCGCAATTACCAAGTCGGTTATGATATCACCAAAGCATTAAAAACCACCTTTACAGCGAACAACCGCGCTATTTTTGAAGAGGGCAACCATGGCGTAGACCGCCGCACCAATCCCGAAGGTTATCAAGAATTCATGGACTCCATTCGTTCTCAGCTGAACACCTTTGGCCGCACCATGGACTACACCCACAACTACTCGATCAGTTACACCTTGCCTTTTGATAAACTTCCTGTGACCAATTGGTTGTCTTCGAATGTCAAATATGCAGGCACCTACAACTGGCAACGTGCCCCACTCGGACAAGCTGAATTTGGCAATACCATTCAAAATTCGCGTTCGATCAACATGACTGCACAGGGTAATTTAGTCACGCTTTACAATCAAATACCATACTTTAAACGGGTCTTATCGGACGGTAAAGGAGCTAAAACCAACTCGGCCAAAACAGGTGCTGGGGGTGCCCAGCCAGGTAAAGGTGGACCACCCAAGAAGCCAACCTTTAAGCCTAAAAAACCGCTGGAAGAAATGACGGAGAAAGAGCGCAAAGAGTACGACCGTCAGCTCGTTAAGTTTGAACGCAAACAAGCGCGAGAAGAAGCACTCAAGGCCAAAGAAAGCGAACCGATCAATCCAGTCCTCGGTACACTTGCGCGTTTGGTCATGACCGTCCGAAATGTATCGGGCACATACAATCTTTCCGACGGCACCATGCTACCTGGTTACAACCAAGAATCGAGCGTACTCGGCATGAACGCCAACACCTTCGGCCTCACTCCTTTTGTTTTTGGTAAGCAAGGATACGACGTATTTGGACGCCAAACAGGTTACCAAATTGGCGACTTTGCCCGAGACAACAATTGGTTGGTTCAAAACGAAAACATCAATAAACAATTGATGGTGAACCATACAGCTAATTTGCAGCTCAAAGCAACCCTGGAGCCGTTCAAGGACCTCAACATCAACCTGAATGCATCACGTAATTACAGTACGCAAGCAGGTGAGTTTTACCGCTGGAACCCAAGCACTGCAGCTTTTGAGTCGCAAAGTCGCTTCGAAAGCAGCACCCTGACTTATACCACCATTTCTTGGGGTACGGCTTTTGCCAAAATGGACAGCTCATTCCGCTCGCCTATCTTCCAGCAAATGATTGCCAACAGCCAACAAGTGTCGCAATTAATTGGTGCCACCAACGCCAACTCGAGTTCTTTACCTAATGGCTACTACGACGGTTATTCTGCGACCCAACAAGAAGTGGTGATCGGATCTTTCCTGACGGCCTATACCAACTCTCCTATTGACAACAAAAGCATTAATCCGCGCAGTAATTTACCACTACCCAACTGGACCATCAACTACGCCGGACTCAGTAAATTTGAATTTGCGAAAGACGTCGTCAAATCTTTCAAACTCAACCATGGTTATTCCTCATCTGTTTCGGTTAACGGTATGCAAACCAACCTTAACGCCACCCTAGATGCCAACGGTTCACCTACCGCACTCGACCTCAACAATAATTTCATTTCCCCAATGCAGGTGCAGAACATCACCATCACGGAGCGTTTTTCTCCGCTCATCGGGATGCTCGCCACCTGGAATATCATGGGCAAAAACATCACCACCAACTTCGAGTACAAAAAAGACCGTCAAGCGACCCTTTCACTCAACAATAACCAAGTGACAGAAACACTCGGTCAGGAAATTGTCGTGGGTACGGTAGTCAATATCCCTAAGCTCAAGTTAGTGCGCAGTGTCGATGCCAGTGACCTCTTGATCAATGTCAACTTTTCTTTCAGAGACAACGCAACCGTTATTCGCAAGGTAGTAGAGAATACCAACATGGCAACAGCCGGGCAAACCACCGTCAGCTTTAAACTAGACGCCAACTACAAACTCAACGAGTACCTCAGCGCGATTTTCTATTACGAGCAGTTCATTAACACACCCAAAGTTTCTTTGAGCTACCCAACGGGCAACCTCAAAACGGGTGTCACCCTGCGCTTTGACCTCAACGGCCTCAAATAATGATCCGAAGTGCCACTAGAAATGACATCAATGCCATCTTTCATTTAATTGAAGAATTGGCCTCCTATGAAAGAGCGCCAGAACAAGTTGTCAATACGCCACAACAACTCGAAATCGACCTCTTTGACGAACGCATCTGCAGCGCTATTGTAGCTACCGATGAATCCGATGAAGTCATCGGTTTTGCCCTCTATTATATTTCCTATTCTACTTGGAAAGGCCGCTGTTTATATTTAGAAGATTTCTACGTACAAGAAGCGGCCCGCAAAAAAGGTTATGGCCAAGCTTTATTCGATGAAGTCGTGCGGGTTGCCAAACAAATGGGCGTCAAACGCATGGACTGGCAAGTCTTGGACTGGAACCATACCGCCCTCAATTTTTACCGCCGCAACCACGCCACCCTAGATCCCGAATGGATCAATGGCCGACTTTTTTTTGAATAACCCGCAAGTTTATTTTTCAATATTCACAAAAAAGTGGGTAATATTCAATCAATCGGACATGATGTTCATTTGACAACTGTGCTTCAATTATTATGCATTAAGTTTAATATGAAATAAGGAGAGAAACAGGCAACTTCTTATGCTAATAAGTTGACAAGCTGCTTGGAGAGGCAGTTTCATTTTCTAGTTTGATAAGAGTTTAATAGTTTTTGTCAACGTCCGAAAGGAATAAGCATAAGAAGTTCCTGTCCTTATTACTAATACGTACCACTCAGACAGTTTTGTCTACTACTAGGAAAAGGGCTGATTCTTCAGTCCTTTTTTTTGTTTACAGCATATAAAAGTGGTCTGCTAGGTGCCGCGTCATTGACAAAATGCGCCACCTGAAGTTCTAAGATGTATGCGCCGTCTGGTACGTCATTAGGGACAAAAATCAATTCGGAAATCGTGCGGTCTGCCACTGGTGCTTCGGGGACTTTCCAAAATGCATGGTGAAAAACCAACTCGCCGCCATCCTCCTCCCGATCCACAGATGGGGTATCGACTAAAAAATGCTTGACTTCAAGTTGGTCGAGTAAATCAACCACGCCCACATCAAAATGACAAGGATTTGTTCCGGAATAATTCATCGATAACTTCGCACTGGGGTTGGGCAAGGTTCGGATGATGATCGCTTCTGTAGACTCCGAGCGCAATAAAGACTCAAGTTGGTCTGCAAAAACCACGTGATCTCCATTTTCGAGTACGCGTGGTGTCACACTGATCAAAGTAGCCTTGTAAAAAAAGTGCTTGAGTGCTGCACTCACAGGATAAATTACTTCGCTGATGTGCCCATAAGACTCTGTGTGGGTGCCGTGCCCATGTGGATTGAAAAACACATCTCGGAAATTCACTGCACCTCCTTCGGCCACACTGCCAATAAAACCATTGGCCCGAACGGGTTCCATGCGCGGCGCGTCTACATACCAAGCTCTGGGGTTGTCTGGGCTGGCATTGAGCGCAAGAGAAAGATCAATGGGTGCGCTGGTGTCGATAAAATGCTGTGGGTCGAGGTAAAAAATCATAGAGTAAAAATAGTGCTTTTCGTATCTTTGCAGCTATGGAAGCACAAAAAGACCGCCTTAAAGACCTCATTTCACACGCCAAAGAATACGGATTCGTTTTCCCGTCTTCAGAAATTTACGACGGGTTAGCCGCCACCTACGACTACGGTCAGTTGGGTGCAGAACTCAAAAACAACATCAAAACTTATTGGTGGAAGGCAATGGTTCAGCTCCATGAAAATATTGTTGGGCTCGATTCCGCTATCTTCATGCACCCCACTACCTGGAAAGCTTCTGGCCACGTCGACGCTTTCAATGACCCACTCATCGACAACAAAGACTCCAAAAAACGCTACCGCGCCGATGTCCTTCTCGAAGACCACATCGAAAAGATCCGTCAAAAGATCGAAAAAGAAGTCGAAAAAGGACAAAAACGCTTCGGTGACGCTTTCGATACAGCTCAGTTCAGGGCTACTAACCCTAACGTTCTGCGCAACCAGGAGAAAATTACCCAAATCGAGGAGCGCATGAAAAACGCACTCGAACAGAACGACCTCGAAGGCGTTCGTCAGCTCATCATCGACCTAGAAATTGTCTGTCCAATCTCCGGTTCCAAAAACTGGACAGAAGTACGTCAGTTCAACCTCATGTTCTCTACAGAACTCGGTTCTGTTGCCGGCGATGCCAGTACCATTTACTTGCGTCCAGAAACCGCTCAAGGTATTTTCGTGAATTTCTTGAACGTGCAGAAATCTGGCCGCATGAAAATTCCATTCGGTATTGCGCAAATTGGCAAGGCCTTTCGCAACGAAATTGTGGCACGCCAATTTATCTTTCGCATGCGCGAGTTCGAACAAATGGAAATGCAATTTTTTGTCCGCCCAGGCGAAGAAATGAAATGGTACGACTACTGGAAAACCCTCCGAACCAAATGGCACCAAAACCTTGGGCTTGGCCAAGAACTTTACCGTTTCCATGATCACCTCAAATTAGCGCACTACGCCAACGCGGCCTGTGACATCGAATACAAGTTCCCGATGGGCTTCAAAGAACTCGAAGGCATCCACTCCCGCACAGACTTCGACCTCAAGCAACACGAACAATATTCTGGCAAAAAACTTCAGTTTTTTGATCCTGAGCTCAACCAAAGTTATGTGCCTTACGTGGTCGAAACTTCTGTTGGCCTAGACCGCATGTTCTTAGCAGTACTCAGTGCTGCCTACCAAGAAGAAACACTCGAAGACGGTTCTGAGCGCGTGGTGCTCAAAATACCAGCCGTATTGGCGCCTTACAAAGCAGCAATCTTGCCTTTGATCAAAAAAGATGGTTTGCCAGAAAAAGCCAGCGAAATCATGGCACAACTACAGCTCGAATACAGCGTACTCTACGACGAGAAAGATTCTATCGGCAAGCGCTACCGCCGTCAAGACGCCATTGGCACACCGTTTTCTATTACCGTTGATCACCAAACTTTAGAAGACCAAACCGTGACCATCCGCGACCGCGACACCATGACCCAAGACCGTATCAGCATTGCTGAACTAGAAGGCGTCATTGCACAAAAAGCAAGTTGGAAAAGCGTTTTATTGGGACTGCGCTAGTGAAAATATTTTTCATTTTAATGTTGGCGATTTGGACTTCTCCAATGAGCGCTCAATTCATTCTGAATCAAGAAGGAGAAGCCTTTGGCCTATTACCTTTCTTTAATGATAGCATAATTTCAGGGCAACACATCAAAACGATCGAGGGCTTTTATACCTATAAAAAAGGAAGCGAAGCATTTAAACCAAGTTCCGACATCTTTCGCTATCGCTTCAACGAATCTGGTCAACTCATTGCTAGCCTCGAAGTTTTGCAAAAAGGAACGACCAAAGACAGCATTTTTCATCATTATGCCTATTCCCCAGATGGAAAACTGAGTCTGCATCGCTTCTCGGCTTACGGAGGCGCATTATCGGAGCATTATACATATGATACGCTCGGTAGACTTACGGTTGTAGCGCTCTACAGAGACGTCTATGACCACCGCAAAGATTCCCTGATTTCTTCGGTCAAGATGCGCACCGAAACACTGCGCTACCATCAAGACAAACCTCAAGACTACACGCGCTACAACAATTACCAGAGGCCCTACATTGAAGTCACCAAATCGTTTGATAACGAACACTACCTCAAGAGTATCTTCAGTTATTACCGCATTTCTCAAAATAGCGAAAGAACAGATTTTAAATACGATCAAAATGGTTTGCTTTCTAATAAAGCCACTTTCATCGATAGCCTTGTTAGCCCAAAAGATGAATGGCGCTACCGCTATGACCAATGGGGCAATTTAATAGAAATGCACCGTTTTGAAAACGGCACTTTTTTGACCGATTACCAGATAGTATACGACTACAAAACGGGGTTTTTAGGCTCCGTAATCAAAAAAGACGTGCGTACTGAACAGCTCAGTATTTTGCGTTTTACCAACTATACCTACTTTCCAAAACATTAATTTAGGCTGTTAATTATTTCTTAAAATCTTTATTTTTAAGAACTTTGGCACAAAATTTAGGCACGCCTGACAAAACAATTTTTATGAGAAACCTTTACGCGCTACTTCTCTGCATGCTCACCATCTCGAGCGTTTCTGCACAACACGTCAACTACAATTCATCCAAATGGTTCTGGGGCCTCAATTATGGCGGCACTTGGCACAGCACTGACCTCGACTACGAGCGTTACAATGGCTGGGGACTTACCTTGGGGCGTTCTTACAATTACGACTACGGCCGAGGGCTCTCTTTTGACCTTCGCGGTCGCTTTTTAGCAGGCCAATGGTATGGGATATCCGATTCTATTTCTATACTGAGCCCAAGCGTTAATCCTGTGCTCAGTTCCTATTTGACCGGCAACAATCAATATGTTTACAATTTTAGGTCCGATGTCAGAGAACTCGATTTAGAACTCGTGCTGCATGCAGGGCGCCTCAGAGAACGCACTGGCCTCGATCCTTATATTTTTGGTGGTGTGGGCCTCACCTGGCAGCAAACATGGGCCGATCTCACAGACACCAACGGTATTTATGACTACAATAGCCTAGATTTAGCCACTCCAGCACAACAGCAGCTAGTTGGCACCCTAGATGATATCTACGAAACACGCTTAGATGGTTTACAAAACAACGAGTGGGCGGTCAACTGGATGCCGAGTCTTGGATTTGGCTTGGCTTATCACAAAGGACGTTTCAGCATCGGTATCGAACACAAAACAACCTTCACAATGGCCGATTCATTTGATGGCCTTACCCAAGCCAACCCTCGCCTTAGAAACGACTGGTATCATTATACTTCTGGCTTTTTTCAGCTCCATTTTAAAGGAAGAGAATCAAAACCAGTACCTATCCGCGACTACCACCCACCGGTTACCAATATCTCCAATTTCACGCAAAATTGTCCGCAACCTGTCATCAGTGTTGTTGGACAACCACAAACGAGTGTTTCGGTTACGAGTATTTTATTGCGCTTTGACGTCGCCAATGTCAATAGCGCCCAAGAAATACAACTCACCAATCAATTGAACGAATCCTTACCCTTTAATTTCAATGCGCTAACAAGAAGAGTAGAAGCGTTGGTGAACCTACTACCAGGTCTTAACAGATTTACAATTACGGCAACAACTGCGTGTGGAACCAAGATCCAATCGGTTCAGATAGAACAAGTTGCTTGCCAATTACCCACGGTTCAAATCATGAATGCAGGTGGAAATAACACAACGGTGCAGCAAGCCACTTATGCACTCAACGCAACACTCAGTGGGCATTTGAACAACAACCAAATTCAGATTTTGCACAACGGCATGTCGGTGAGTGGCTTCAATTTCAATACTAATAACGGCTTGTTGCAACGCAGCATCAACCTCACACCAGGTGCCAATAGCATTCGCATTACAGCCACCAACGATTGCGGAAGTGCCTTTGATCAAATTACCATCAACTACGACGACTGCCGCACACCACAACTGAGTTGGCTGCAACCAAATGCGCCGGGTACCACTACCAATCAAGGGTCGTTTACCTTGAGTGCCCAACTAAATGGCAGCACGCAAAATGGTCAATTATTGGTATTGCACAATAACATCCCGATTAATAACGCTCAACTTATTGGCAACAAAATAAGCGCCAACCTTACCCTCACCCCAGGGCTCAATAATTTTCAGGTGCGCTACACCAATCCGTGTGGCAATGACCAAATCAATAGTTCGATTAATTTTCAAAATTGCACCCCACCTTCTATTGCATTAACTAGCCCTGCCATCAATAGCACGCTCAATAATGCGGCTTTACGCCTGCGTGCAACTGTCTTGAACGTAAACAACCGCAACAACATCAAAGTCATTTTCAACGGAATTGAACAAACGGCCTTTACGTTCACCAACAACGCGCTCGAACTCAATGCGCAACTGCTAGCGGGCATCAATACCCTGACCATTACCGCTACCAACGACTGCGGATCTGATGTCGAGACCTTTACGTATACTTTTGACGATTGTCAGGCGCCTACTATCAATGTATTGGGCAATTGGAACAACAATTCAAGTAATTCACCACTTGTAGTGACCAATAGCGCCTTTCCACTTTCCGCCACTATTCAAAATATGCCTAGTCAAAATGGCTTGAGCCTCACCAATAACGGCTCGCCAATTGGTTTTACGTATGCTTTGAGTAATCTCAGCACGGTACTTCAATTACAACCTGGCCTCAATCAAATCGTCTTGAGTGCTGTTCGCACCTGCGGTCAGGTGACCAAGACCATCTTCATTCGCTACGATAACTGCACCCCTCCATCGCTTACCCTTCTTCAACCAAGTGCAAGCGGCACCACTACCAATGTATCAAACTTAAACCTCTTGGCCAATGTGAGCAACATCAGCAATAGCCAAGCTATCCAAGTCAAATTAAATGGAGCTAACGTGCCCTTCTCGTTCATTAACAACCAAATCAATAGCGCTTTGAGCTTACTTCAAGGTTCGAATCAAATCAGTATTCAAGTCACCAATGCTTGTGGTACCGACAACGAGAATATTCAAATCACCTACACACAGTGCCAGGCGCCTCAAATTACCACAACCGCCGTTGTTCCGAACGGGGCAACGACAAGTGTGAGTAATTTCACGTATAGTGCTACCGTTGCCAACACCTTTGCCAACCAACTGCAGTTTACCCTCAACGGACAAGCCCAGAACTACAGCTTCAGCAATAATGTTCTGAGCGCGAACCTCACCTTACAACCCGGAACAAACGCGATCAACTTAGTTGCGACCAACACCTGTGGCAGCGATATCGAAAATTGGACAGTCAATTACGAACCATGCAGTGTGCCACAGATCAGTAACCTGAGTCCTGCTTCGAATATGCAAAGTGCTGATCAGATGGTCAATCTGAGTGCGCAAGTATCTCAAATCACCAACGCCAATCAGTTGAGTTTATTACACAACGGCGCGCCCATTGCCTTCAATTTCCAAAATGGCGCACTAACGGCCAGTGTTCAACTAGCTCTTGGCAATAACGTACTCACCTTGAGCGCTGCAAACAACTGCGGTTCGGACCTCCAGACCTGGAACTTGTCCTACGTGCCTTGTATCGCACCACAAATAGCTATTGCCAATAGTGCTTTAAACGGAACAACCGTTGCTACTTCTGCATTCGCTCTAAGTGTACAAGTGACTGCGCTGACCAGTGAGCAAATCATTTTGTCCTTAAATGGGCAAGGAGGCCAAACATTTACCCTCCAAAATCAGACCTTGAGTGCTTCTTTGAATTTACAGCCTGGCCCGAATACGATTGTCATCCAAGGTAAAAATGCCTGTGACCGAACCAGCCAAACCCTCAACATCAATTACGTACCATGTGTGGCACCGCAGATCTCCTTTGGGCAAGCTGCAGGGGCAAGTACCAATCCTGTTTTTCAATTCAGTGCTACTGTAAGCAATATTTCTAGTGCTCAAAATGTCAACTTATTATTGAACAATGCGGTAGTTCCTTTCAGTTTTCAGAATGGCAATATATCGGCAACTTTGCAACTGAACAACGGCGCCAATTTAGTGACTTTAGCTGCACAAAATAATTGCGGTGTTGCCAGCGAAAATATCACCTACAGTTACACAGCGCCTTGTGTACAACCCAGCGTTGACATCACGAGTCCTGCGGCTGGCTTATTCGGTCTCAGTAATCCAAATGTCATTGTGACGGCAACAGTAGCCCAAATCAATGATGTTTCCGGAATTCAAGTATTGAACAACGGTATTGTTCAGTATGGCGCCACGCTCATTGGCAATCAATTGAGCATTCCTATGACATTGCAAGCAGGGATCAATAATATCAGCATTACAGCTACAAACATTTGCGGAACGGATACAGAGGTAAGAGAAATTCGCTACGAGCCTTGCGCCATTCCACAAGTCATTTATAACATGGATGCCAATGGCCACACTACCAACCAGTCCATTTTTACCTACAACGCTCAAATTGTGAATTATACGACCAACATGACCGTGACGCTCTCCATGAATGGCGTTGTGCTCACTGGCTACAGCAACAACCTCGGGAATATTTTAGCTGAAGTCAGTCTAATCCAAGGCCTGAATAACCTCACCATCACCGTTACGAATGATTGCGGTACTTTAACCGACACTTATCTTGTGACTTACGACGGTTCGGGAGGCGACGGTCTTATGACCAATCCAAATGGCAACAAGCAATCTGAAGGTAAAGAAGACTCATTTGGTACACCTTCAAAAGTAAATACACCAACAAGTCCAAAACCTACTCCAGCACCAGTAACGCCAAAACCAACACCTGCGCCAACCACACCCAAACCGGTAACGCCTAAACCAACGCCTGCGCCAACAACACCCAAACCGGTAACGCCTAAACCAACGCCTGCGCCAACGACACCCAAACCAGCAGCCCCAAAACCGACTACCAGCCCTGCGCCAAAACCAACGCCGGCACCAACACCAACAAAGCCGGTGACTCCAAAACCAAGCGCTCCGGAGGCGCCTCCGAAACCAAAACCAACCAATGAAAATACAAACACTAAAGGAGGAGGTCGCTAGACCTCCTTTTTTGTGCTCAAATACTTGGGGCTCTGCTCAAATCTTCCTATATTCGCAAACTTAAAATTGAACACAAATGGCATTAATTGGTAAAATTCGCGCAAAATCTGGTTTACTCGTAGCAATGATTGGTATTGCCTTATTGGCATTCATCCTTAATGACTATCAAAGTTTATTTGGTATTGGTGAGGGTGAATACGGTATTGGTCTTGTTTTTGGTGACAAAGTAGACCCCGCAAGTTACAGCATTGCAAGTGCGAAGTTCCAAGAACAGGAGCGCAACCAAGCTGCACAAAACGGCAAAGAATTTACCGAAACTGACATGGAAGCAGCCAGTGACAAAGCCTGGAACTTCATGGTAGACTCTACCATTCTCAGCAAGGAATACGAAAAATTAGGTATCAGCGTAACAGACCGCGAACTCGATTCTTATTGGTATGCCAAAGATGGCTTCAACGTCATCCAAGACCTCGCTCAGTTTTTCACAGACTCACTCACCGGTATCCAGACACCACAATCCATAGAAAATGGCCGTGTCAAGCTCAAAGCAACCCTTGACAACCTGAAAAAATCGAAAGAGGCGCAAGCAGTTGAGCAATGGAATGGTTTCAAAGCCTACCACACCGATCGCCGCAAAACCGAGAAGTACTTTGGCTTACTCAAGCAAGGTGTTTACGTTACCGACCTCGAAGCCGAAGATCAATACTATGCCAACAACGAAAAGAAAACGATTTCTTTCGTGGTACGTCGTTATACTGAAATCTCTGACGCCGACATCAAAGTTTCTGAATCAGAATTGAAAACTTACTTCGAAGAACACAAAGGCGACAAAAAATACCTAGTGCGCAATGCGAGCCGCGATGTCAAAATGTTTGATGTCAACATCCGCCCATCTAAAGCAGATTCTACGGTCTTTACCGCCAAAATGAACACGTTACGTGCGGGCTTTTCTGCCAGCACCAATGACTCTGCTTTTGTAGCTAAAAACAGCGAAACTCCTGTTTATTTCAGCGACAAACGTGCCACTTCAGTTCCAGAAGGGCACCCAAAAGCAGACCGCTACCAAACCTACCCAATGAGCTTAGACACCATTTTCAAAACTGCTGCATTAGGTCAATTAGTGGGCCCTTATGTATCTAAAGAAAAAATGGTGTTATCAAAAGTGATTGGCTTTACTCCTGCTAGCCTCAAAGCTCGTCATATCTTGTTGTCTACCAACAATTCCAAAGACGAAAAAGTGATTGCTGCAAAGAAAAAAACAGCAGATAGCCTGGTTAAAATCCTCAACAAAACCAACTGGGATGCCATCACCAAACAATACTCCGAGGACCCAGGATCAAAAGATAAAGGTGGTCTCTACGAAGACTTCCTCGAAGGCGACATGGTCAAAGAATTTGGTGCCTACTGTGCCACAGCTCCAATCGGCAAAGTTGGTGTAGTGAAAACAGATTTTGGTTTCCATATCATCGAAGTACTCGATCGTTCTGCAAGTAAGTTCCCATTACTCGCCTCTGTTTCCGTGACTTTCAAGCCATCCGACGAAACAGTTGCCAACATGGAAAGCGAAGTCAATGGCATCCTCATGAAACTTGACCGCAAAATCTCTAAAGAAGAAGATCCATTCAAAAAAGCTGCTCTTTTCGACACCATCGTAACGCGCGCTAACTATGCACCACGCGTGATTCAAATCGAAGACAAAGCGCCAAAAATCTATGGCTTTACTACCACAATGGCCCGCGACCGCGTGCTTGAAATGGCTTATGCCGAAGACGCAACCGTTGGCTCCATGACCCTCTCCCCGATCCGCGACAAAGAAAAATATGTGATTGCCATGATCAGTGCTATTCGACCTGAAGGTGAACCACTCTTCGAGAACATTCGCGCCCAAATGGAAAGAGAACTCATTCAAGAGAAAAAAGCAAAACGTTTCATGAACCAAATGGCAGGTAAATCTTTGCAAGCGATTTCAAAAAGATTCAACACGCCGGTCATTGATGCAGAAGTAACTTTCGGTAACCCACAAATTTCCAATGCGGGCTACGAACCCACTATCATTGGTAACTTGTTCTCAGGAGCCTTAAAGAATGGCCAGCGCACGCTCCCACTCAAAGGCGAAACAGGTGTTTACGTGATTCAAATCAAAACAAGCACCAAAGCTCCTGCCACTACCAACTACCAAGCAGAAAAAGACCAAATGATCCAAGGTTTAGCCAATCAAGTAGAGGGCCAAGCAATGGGTGGTTTGCGTAAAAAAGCTGCAGTTGTAGACAACCGCAAGCTCTCTGAACTCGGCGTCCGTTTGTAACATGACTAAAGCCGAAATTCGCACGCACTACAAAGCAAAGCGAGCTCAGCTAAGCCCATTTGACATCACCAAAATCTCAGCACAAGTACAAGCACTTGTGCTGGATGCTCTTCCTTTGTCTTCTAAATACGTCAGTTTGTTTTTGCCCATTGAAAGGCAAAAAGAAATCTCTACTTATGGCTTACTAGAAGACATCATTCTCAAAGGTGGCCACCCAGTATTATCCAAAGCAAATTTCAAAGATCACAGCCTTACACTGTACCACTACGAGCACCCCAATCAATTAGAAATAAGTGCTTTTGGCATTCCCGAGCCTAAATACGGCCGAACCTTATTAGCCAGCAAACTAGACTACGTGTTTGTTCCATTATTAGGACTGAACTCAGAAGGGCAACGTGTAGGCTACGGCAAAGGTTTTTACGACCGCTTGCTCAAGCAGTGCAAGCCAGATTGCCTGTTTATCGGATTGCATCTTTTCGATGAGTTTGTGTCGATTTCAGACTTGCACAACGACGATATACCGTTGCACCTGTGTTTTACGCCCGGAGGTATTTATGATTTCAGAAAATAGCAACCAAGGCAAGTTTCATTTACTGGCCATCTTTCTGATTCCGGCAAATTTAGTGTCGCTATTTTTGTTGCCTACCTATTTATGGTGGGTGAAAGGCCTGATCTTAGCAGGATCTGCTTTGTTTACTTTTTTGATTTTGAAGAAGACTTCTTGACCCAAACGCCGTCGGCAACAAAGTTCAATTCTATTTTTGGGGCCACAATTTTATCAATTTCTGATTGAGGCGCTTTGGCATCTTCTAAAAAGTGTTTTTGCAGCTCTACAGAAAGGGTATCGTAATAGGCACGTCCATGAAAATAAGCAACAGAGTTGATCTCGGTTGCGGGTGGAATAAGAAAGTGGTCTTTGAAACGCACACGAATGAGATCTCCGTTGCTAGGCTGTACATTGACCCAACAACCAGCGCTCTGACAAACACCTACAAGCGGTGCCGAAAAGGTAAATACATCGTTGGTGGGCTGTGCTTTGAATTTCAAGAGCATTGCGTCGAGCGTAATAGCTTGAGTGCTATCGACAGCAACTGGTCCGTAATGTTTATAGGCTATTTTTGAGGTTGTGCAACTTGTAAAAAACAAGCAAGCCGTAGCCAAAGGAAGAATGAATCTTTTCATGTTGAAATAAGGATCGGACTAAAAGTTTTACTGGAGATAGGTGTCAAAGAATGTTCCGAGGTCGTAACTGCGGTCATCTACTTGGACATTCGCAATTTGATTGGCGCCTAAAAAACGCAAAATAACGCGTCGTGAATTGGCATCATTGGTAACCATATGAAAAGTGGCAACATGTGACTTGGCGTCGAAATCGACCGTAAACATGTTGGTGTAGTATTTGGCATACATAACGACGTTTTCTTCGGTAACCTCAGCTGGAAGTGTCAGTTTGATGTGGCCAGTAGCGACTCCACCCTGAAGTTCAGCTTTATTTTTAGCGACAGCGCTGAGCGATTTTTGACCAAAAACAAGCAAATTGAGCCCGAGTGCCAAGACAAGAAGAGGTAGTTTTTTCATAGTGCAAACTTTAGATAAGCATAAAACTACAAAATATTTCAATATTTTGGTCCTGTGATTGATTTAATCTTAACGCACCAAAATCTTTTTCCCGAAGCTGGCTGCGACGAAGCTGGCAGAGGATGCCTGGCTGGTCCCGTTGTTGCAGCTGCCGTTATCCTCGACCCTCAAAAACCAATTGCAGCACTCAATGATTCCAAGCAATTAAGTGCCAAAAAGCGCGAGCAGCTCCGCGAAGAAATTCAAGATAAAGCACTTTGTTTTGGCATCGGGATTGTCGATCACACAGAAATTGATCAAATCAACATCCTCAATGCAAGTATTCTTGCCATGCACCGAGCACTAGAGCAGCTGCAAACACAGCCTGCCTTTATTTTGGTAGACGGCAATCGCTTCAAGCCCTATATGCAAATCCCGCATGAATGCATGGTCAAAGGAGATGCGCGGTTTGCAAGTATTGCGGCCGCCAGTATCCTTGCTAAAACAGAACGCGATCGCATCATGGCCGAACTCCATCAGGGGCATCCGCATTATTGCTGGGAACAAAATCAGGGCTACCCAACGCCTGCTCACCGAAAGGCGATTGCGCAGTTTGGACCAAGCCCTTATCACCGCATGACATTTCAATTATTGCCTCTAGACCATCAACTTGGCCTTTTTGACTAACTTTGAAAGAAAACACATGCGTCAACGTCTTGTCCTACTTTTTCTTGGTCTTGTAGCAGTTGGTTGGATCATCTATAGCTCCTACGACCTACTCTCCAACGAAAATCTCGTGGATTTCAGGCATTATTTTAATGCCAAAGACCAAAAGGTATATGTGGTCCAGGATCCAAAAGCTCTCGATTGGGACAACGAAAGTATCGTGAGCACCTCTTTCAATAAAGACTTATATTATTCCATTTTAAAGCACAGCAAAGCAAAAGAGAACCTTACTTTTTACTTTTCCGCAACACATACCAAAATATTAATTGAACAAAAGGGCTTCTGGACAAAAAGTGAAGTGGAGGCCTTGCTTCAAAATGGGCTATTTGCTTTACAAATGGGTAAGCTGAAGCAATTCCGTTACGGTAAATTAAATGGTCAATTCAATAGCAATCAACTCCTGATTTACGAAGGCGAACTACCTGCCGCCGAAGCCAATCAACTAAAGGTAAGTGCAAAAGCGAGTTATGCCTGGTTTACTTGGGGTGCTCAACAAAAAATTCAACTCACCGAAACTTATTGCAAAAAAAATTCGCGCTACCGCTATGTCAAATACGAAAATCCGAATCCGGCTATTCGCAAATTAGATGACCAAGCGCTTTTTGCCGGCGTTGTGCCGGATTTTTTCAGGAGCTACTATTTTTACGAAAAAACCTACGCCCAACAGCTCGATCCAGCTTTCGCCAAAAGCCCTTGGTTCAAGTGTATCGATAACGGTTTTGTGCATCTCAAACAAGACAGCAACAGCTTAGTCATTTTTGATTTTCAAGAAAATTCACATCCGATACAAACCTTCAACGAGTACTTTAGAAAAGAAGAACTCAACACAGAAAGTGCGACCTACAACAACTTACTATTTTCTACCCTGATCAGCGATCACAAAACAACGTGGCATTTGGCCGTTTTTGGGCAATTTGGCTTTGCAAGCCCGAGTAAAGCACTATTAGATCAAGCGCTGGCTGCAGCAAGCTTAAGCCAAACGCTTTCGCAAGATGAAGCCAAAGCCAAGCGCTATTTTGCCAACATGCCGAGCAAGGTCAGTGCAAGATGGATCGATGCCAATCAAAAGAAAACCATTACGCTACTCGGCAAGCAAATCGTTGAGGCAAGTTATCAAAAATTAGCAGCTCAAGACCTTCAAGAGCAAGATAAAATTCGGGATTACTTTGTGATGAACCCTGGCTTTAGAGTCTTGCGCTTTGCAGCATTTGCTGAACGAGGGAATGTCATTGCACTCACCGAAAATCACCAATTAGTTGGGTACATTAATGGTTTGCGCAAATGGGATAAACCACTCACTCAGGAAGTATTAGACCTTTATCAAATTGCCGCATATCCCCAACTCATTTGTGTTCAGTTTGAACACGAAGCCCAGCTATTTGATAAAACGGGCCGCCTCGTTTATCGCCTGACACACGAACACGGTACCCGCATTCAAGTACTCGACAACAGGGGTAAAAAAGAATTTGCTTGCATTGGCAGTTCCAATAACCTACAGTTGTATTCGGAAACCGGAGGATTGATCAAGCAGTTGAATATGGGAGGTGCCATTCAGCAAATACATGGTTTCAAACAAAGTGGCAAAATGTATGTCAGTATTTTAACGGACAAACAACACAATATCATCGAACTCAGCAAAAGAAAAATTGTACTCAAGCAAAATACAGATTCTACCTATGTTTTAGTAGGAAACAACCAGAGTGCTTTTGCCGTCAAAATCGCACAAACTACAGCGACAATTTTATCATTGAACGGTCAGAAACAATTTGAAGTACCGAGTCGCGTTGAATGCATTGGATCGTATATGCAAGGTGCCAATCACATCCTCGTCTTCAAACGCAACAAGAGCCTATTTGCCTATAATGCGAAAGGTCAGCGCGTATGGGAAAAGACGCTCGATGCCATCGAGCTTTCTGAATTGACGACTTTTGTCGGGCCAAATCAACAAACCGTACTCGGTTTAATTGATCCGGTAGGCAACCAAATCTACCTTCTCGACGACTTAGGACGTGACCTCGACACAGATGAACGACACGGAGAACAAGAAGTTCAGCTCAGTGCCTTTGGAAACAATGCTTATTCGATTACGACGTTTTTAGGAAATTACATTATTCAATACAATAAACAATGAAAAAACTAACCTGGTCCATTTTACTGCTCCTGAGCACTTTTCAAGTCAAAGCCCAAGCTTATTTAGGTTTCGGCTCGAGCAATTACGCAGGTGCTTTAGGCAACATTGTCAACCCTGCATCTTTTGTCGATGGCCGTCAAAAAATGGACTTGGCCTTGCCCGCTCTGAACTTCTTTACGTATCAAAACTTTGGATACTTCAACGCTGACGCTATGCGCACAGAACAAGGCAACGGCGGTTATTGGTGGGCCAAATCGTTTACGGATACGGCAATACTCAATTCTTGGGCCTACCCTTCCTCTACGTTTATTGACCGACTGATCGTTCACAATTACGATGCGAGTTCAGCTGGTGTGCTCGGAGCAAATATCAACTTTAGGCTCGATCTATTCAATTTGGCTTTCCATATTGGTGAAAAGCGCTCACTTGGTATCTATGCCAACTTGCGTTCGATTACCAACGTCGATAACATGGATCCAAAATTGGCCGTATTGTCAGAAGAAGGTTTGGAATACCCCGCTTTGTGGAACACGCAGCTCAACGAAGAACTGGTCAACGTCGATCACATGACCTGGAGTGAAATTGGTTTCAATTACAGCCAAGTACTCATCGACAACAAAGAGCACTTCTTGAAAATTGGTGTGAGTCCAAAAGTATTGCTCGGTTTTGCTAGTGCTTACGTGCACACCAAAGATTTCAGTTACAACCTCATCAACGAAGACACCTCTCAGTATTTAGCAGGTACTTTTGATTACGGATACTCCAAAGAAGTGGGCGATTTTATTTCTGATGGAGTGGATGGCCTTATCAACAGCAATAATATTGGCAGCTACCTAAAGCCAGGTTCCATTGGTTTTGGACTTGATGTTGGCGCGGTCTATGAATGGCGACCAAACTACGCTAAATACAAATACGACATGGACGGCAAGACCGATCTATGGATGCGCAATGAAAACAAATACAAAGCCCGCGTCGGATTTTCCATCCTCGATATGGGTGCTATGAAATTTACAAAAGGTGGCTTGAGCCGCAACTTTGTGGTCAATTCAAGTTCACTTTTTGATTTACATCGCTTTGAAAGTTCAACGGACCTCGAAACCTTCGATATGGTGATCGATTCGTTGATCAATGAATCGAGTGCCGCTAACAATAGCGAATGGGTTTCTTTGCAAGACCCGGCACAAACCTACCGCATGCGCACGCCAACTGCCATGTGTTTACAACTAGACTACCATCTCTGGAGCTACTTTTATGTCAATGCCACAGCTATGGTCAATATGATTCCTAAAAACAAAGACACAAAAGTCAATGTAGCTAGCCAATTTTCTTTGACGCCAAGTTTTGACAGCCCGTATTTTGGTCTTTATTTCCCGATTGCCTACAACAAATACAGCGGCTTGCGCACAGGTTTGGCTACGCGCATCGGCCCCGTCATTCTCGGTATGAACGACATGAATTTACTGCGTGCTAAAGGCGAGATCAGCGGCATCGACTTTTATGCAGGCCTCCATCTACCTATCTTGTATCACCGAGTGAAAGACAAAGACAAAGACAAAGTATCTGACAAAATGGACGAGTGTAAAACTGTACCAGGTACTTGGGCCTTCTTGGGCTGCCCAGACACCGACGGCGATGGCATCCCAGACTCCGACGATGTTTGTGTCACAGTTCCAGGTCTTAAAGAATTCAAAGGTTGCCCAGATACAGACGGCGACAAAATCACCGACAGCGAAGATGCCTGCCCAACTGTTGCTGGTCTTAAAGAATTCAAGGGCTGCCCTGACACCGATGGCGACAAAATCATCGATAGCGAAGATGCCTGCCCGACGCTTGCCGGAGTTGCAGCACTCAAAGGTTGCCCAGACCGCGACGGAGATGGCGTAACAGACGCAGAAGATGTATGCCCGGATAACGCAGGGCCTAAAGAAAATCAAGGTTGTCCAGACCAAGACAACGATGGCCTATTTGATTTCGTAGACAACTGCCCTCAAGTTGCCGGCCCGAAAGAAAACCAAGGTTGCCCATGGCCTGATACCGACGCCGACGGCTTGCTCGACAAAGACGACGAGTGTCCGAACCTTGCTGGTCCGAAAGCGAATAAAGGTTGCCCATACAAAGATTCTGATAACGACGGGCTCCTAGACAAAGATGACGATTGTCCAAATACGCCAGGTCCGAAAACCAACAAAGGCTGCCCTGTGATAGAGCAAGCGGTCATCGAGGTGCTCAAAACTGCCTTCGATAACCTCGAGTTCGAAACCGGCAAAGACATCATTTTTGAATCTTCTAAGCCATCACTCAACGAGCTCGCAGAAGTACTCAAAAAGAAAACAACCTGGAAACTTGAGATTTCAGGCCACACCGACAACGTCGGCGATGACAATGCAAACCTCGTTTTATCTAAGAAACGTGCAGAAGCATTGAAAGCTTACCTCATCAGTCAAGGTGTAGAAGAAGCCAGACTCATCACGAAATACTTTGGTGAAACCAAACCAATTGCTACAAACGATACACCAGAGGGGCGTCAGAAAAACCGCCGCGTCGAGATGAAAATCGTTTTTGAATAAGCAACGTATTCCATTGAATCGAAAGGGAGGCCAATGTGCCTCCCTTTTTCATGTTACGGCAATGTTAACGAATGACGGCTGCTTATTAACGCTTTATTAATCTTTGATTAATGTAATCGTCAAGATACAACTTGACCTTTGCATGAACAATTAAAAAGATATAATGAAGTTTTTTGCCCTTTCCATTACGCTCGCATTTCTAAGCTTTTCTACGCAAATGTTATTCGCCCAAACTGGCGCCATTACAGGTACCGTTTTGGATGACGACAACAAGCCTGTAAAAGAATTCACGGTGCGCTTGTCAGTAGCCAACAAAGCAGTCATCGATCTAGAGAAAGGAACGTTTCTTTTTAGTGCACTCAGCGCAGGAACCTACACCCTTGAAATCAAAGCACCTGGTTTTGATAACTACAAAAGTGAAAACATCACTGTAACAGAAGGGCAAACCACAACGACCCAAGCCAAATTAAAAACGAAATCACAAACAACAGGCGATATCCGAATCGAACGCAAAACCGACAAAAATAAAGGTGACATGGAAGTCACCAAAATGCAGATCAATCAAGCGGGTGTGGTCGACGGAATCAACAAAAATACGTTTGTCAAAACACCGGACTCACGCGTATCTCAGGTGTTCAAACGCGTGAGCGGCGCGAGTGTACAGGACAACAAATTCGTCGTGGTGCGCGGCTTGAGCGATCGCTACAACTTTGCGCTCATCAACGGAGCCCCACTTCCAAGTACCGAAAGCGACCGCAAGGCCTTTTCATTTGACATCTTTCCTTCCAATACTCTGGAAAACCTTTTCATCATGAAAAGTGCGACACCTGAGCTTCCTGGAGAATTTGCAGGTGGCGTGATCGATATCAAAACGATTGAACCACGCGCAGAAAAATTCCAAAGCATCCAAATTGGCGCCGGGTTCAACACAATTGCCACCCTGAAAGATTTCAGGTCTTATGATGGAGCCCCAACTGACGTCCTCGGATTTGGTAACAGTGCTCGTGCCATTCCAGATGGCTTACCCTCTACAGCAGATTTCAATGCGCTTAGCGCGGTACAAAAAGCTGAATATGCCAAGTTTATCCCTTCGAGTTGGGCAACCACAAGAGGAGCAGCTTTGCCAAACGGAAGCTTGCAATACAGTTTGGGTGATAAAATCAAATTCAACGACAAAAAGAGTTTGAGCTATGTCTTGGCTTACTCTTATGCCAATACAAATAATTTTAGTGCAGTTACTAGACGTGAATTCGAAGAACAAGAAGTGGGTGTGATCACTAAAAGTGAATTGAAAGATTCTGCCTTTACCAAGTCTATACTGAATACAGGTCTACTCAATTTAAAACTTGATCTGGGCAAGCGCACCGAAATACAATTAAGAACCCTATACTCCGTATCCTCAGACGACAAAGTCAATGTGCGCCAAGGAAAACGAGATATGGATATCGAATCTATGTACAATGAACGCTCAACCAACATTTGGTATACTCAAAATAGCTTGTTAACTACTCAATTAATTGGAAAACACAATTGGAAAGATGACTGGAAATTCAATTGGGTTGCCGGATACAGCAATGTTGCTCGTCAAATTCCCTTTCTAAGAAGGGTGGTTTATCAGCAAGTCGATACCACCTTGCCTTATTTTGCAGTGGTTCAACCAAACGGCATTTCGACACTCGGTGCAGGTAATATGTTTTGGTCTACTATGACAGAAAACATCGCAAGTGCACGCTACGACTTCAGCAAGCAAGTTGGAGGAGACGACTCTAAAAACCTGCTCAAATTTGGTGGAATGCACCAATACCGTGGCCGCGATTTCGCAGCGCGCAACCTCGGCTTCTCGAAATACGACCCAGCGGGTTCTGCTTCGTTTAATTCAAACCTTTTGCTTTTGCCAGAGGATCAGATTTTTGCTGCAGAAAATCTCGGTCTCATGGCCGATGGTCAAGGTGGTTTCAAATTAGAGGAGGGTACCAATGTAGATGACAGCTACGATGCCTCTTCTTTATTAAATGCTGCATATGCCATGATTGATGCGCGTGTATTCAGTAAGCTCCGCGTGGTCACAGGAGTTCGTGCTGAATCTTATCAGCAAAAATTCCATTATGTTGAATTTGGCTCAAACTTGGATAAATATTTGGATACTACCGTGATAGATTTGTTGCCTTCACTTAACCTCACTTACAAGATTACCGAGCGTTTTCAATGGAGAGCTAGTGCAGCCCGCACCGTGAGCCGCCCTGAATTTAGAGAATTGGCACCGTTTGTTTTTTACAACTTCCTCAACGATAACTTGGTTTCAGGTAGCCCCGAACTCAAAAGAGCAAGCATCAATAATTATGATACCCGCTTGGAGTATTTCCCTGGTAAAGGTCAGATAATCAGTGTTTCAGGATTTTACAAAACTTTTGACAATCCTATTGAACTATTGCTCAGAACGGGGACTTCAGGCCAGCAAGAATTGTACTACAGCAACATTGACAAAGCAAAAACTCTTGGCGCTGAACTAGAATACCGCATGAACCTTGGTTGGATCAATCGAACTGATTCCAACTCGATTTTCTCCAAGACTACTTTCTATACAAATGCTTCCTACATTCGTTCAGATGCTGATGTTTCAGATATTGCAGGTCTAGAGGAATACCCCGATGGCAATCGCCCCCTACAAGGACAGTCTCCTTATATTCTGAACGTGGGCTTATTCTATGAAAGTGCAAAAGAGCTTGTAGTTAACTTTTCTTACAACTATGTAGGGCAAAGAATTGCCATCACGGGAAGTATCCAAGAACCCAGCGTATGGGAGAACGGCCGTCATGTACTCGATTTCCAAATCGGAAAAACCTGGAAAGATAAATACGAGCTCAAACTGAATTGCGCCGATTTACTCGCTCAAGATTTGGTCTTCTTCCAAGACATCAATAAGAATAAACGTTACGACAAAGGTGTAGACAGTGCTTGGCAAGAAATCACTTTTGGCCAGACTATCACACTAAACTTCAAATACAAGTTCTAAATGGTCAATGTTAAGGAATTGTTCTAAATACTTAACACACATTTAAAACAAATTTAAGGGAGTTATAACTTGACCCGACTGAGAACACTAGAACTTTGTACCAAATAAAATTTAAAAAGATGAAAAATATTTACACCCTCTTAACTGCCCTTTGCCTTGGTTCTTTCGCCATGGCTCAGGATGCTTTCTGGACACCCACAACTTACCGTGGTGCATTTCCAGTGACCGACAACACCCCTGCCACTGATTGGACATCAGGCTGGGCAAATTTTGACCCTGAAAATACGGTATACCCTGCTACTGTAACAACGGTTTCTGCTGACATCACTACAAACACGACATGGAGTGGAGTGGTGAAGCTAATGAATAAAGTGTATGTCAAAAACAACGCGACACTTACCATTGCACCCGGAACCATTATCCGCGGAGACAAATTAACACAAGGAACACTCTTGATCACTCGCGGAGCCAAAATTATTGCTGATGGCACAGCCGCAAACCCAATTATTTTTACTTCCAACGAAGCCGTTGGCGCTCGTAACGAAGGCGACTGGGGTGGTTTGGTTCTTTTAGGTTTAGCAAAAAATAACCAGCCTGGAGGTGTGGCAAACATCGAAGGTATTGTGCCAACAACAGACTCTCAATTTGGTGGTAACTTCGATAATGATTACTCTGGTATTTTACGCTATGTTCGCGTAGAATTTGCAGGAATTCCACTCGAGCCTAACAAAGAAATCAACGGTATTACCTTTGGTTCTGTAGGTAACCAAACAATTGTAGATTACGTGCAGGTTTCTTTTTCTGGCGACGACTCTTTTGAGTGGTTCGGAGGAACAGTCAATTGCAAGCACCTTATTGCTTACCGTGGAATTGACGACGATTTCGATACCGACTTTGGATACCGTGGTAAAATACAGTTTTTCCTTTCTATCCGCGACAAAGATATGTCCGATGCGGCTGGTGACTCAAACTGCTTTGAGTCTGACAACGATGCAACCGGTTCTGCTGCACAGCCTAAAACGATGCCTATCTTCTCTAACGGTACAATCATAGGCCCTCGCGGAAACGGTACAGTTACCCTTCCAATCGGAGAAAAGTTCGAAAAAGCTTTCCGTTTGCGCAGAAATACTTCCACATCCGTATTGAATTCGCTTGTTACTGGTTGGGAAAAAGGCTTGTCTATTGAAGGTACACCTGTTGTGAACAATGTCAATGGAGACTCATTGGTTTTTGCACACAACTCATTGACGAATTTCAACCCAAATACTTATACAATTTACAACGCAGGAACTTCAGGTGGCGCCGCTTCCACAGCTGCATTCTACCTTTCTTTTATGGGGCCTGACGGTAACGATACAACGCAAACTCTTGCTCAAATCAATTGGGTGAATGCCTTTACAGCTTTGGGTACTACCCCAGATGCTCGACTTGCGGCAGGATCTACTGCTGCAACAAACGGTAACTTTATGCATCCTAAATTCTACTCTGTAGCCACACCTGTTGTTGCTACAAATAGCTTTACTTACTGCCAAGGCGCAACAGCCACTGCGCTCACAGCTACTGCTTTAACTGGTAATTCTTTACGTTGGTATACACAAGCTACTGGAGGAACATACACCACCACTGCGCCGGTTCCGAGCACAACAACTGCTGGTACTTACACCTATTATGTGAGCCAGGCAAACGCTGGTAACGACGAAAGTATGCGCGCAGCCATTACAGTTGTAGTCAATGCGCTTCCTGCGACCCCTACCATTACTGCAAGTGGTTCTACATCTTTCTGTACAGGTGGTTCAGTAGACCTCACTTCTAGCGCTGCTAGCGGCAACACTTGGTCTACGAATGCTACAACCGCAACCATCACAGTAGCAACAACAGGTTCTTATTCAGTTACCGTAACAGATGCCAACGGTTGTGCAAGTACTTCTGCTCCAATTTCTGTGAACGTTTCTAACGCTCCAGCACCAACTATCAGCGCATCTAGTACACAAGCGTGTTCTGGTGATGTCGTAACGGTTACGTCATCTGCTGCTGATTCCTATTCTTGGTCGACAGGCGAGACCACTCAAAGCATCCAAGTTACGGATAACGCTACTGTTTCAGTAACAGTTACGAACGCGAACGCATGTAACGGTGTAGGGCAGTCTGCGGCTACAACCATTACCTTCACAGCTACACCAACGGCAGCTGGTTCATTTACGACTGCTGGTAATGTGGTTACATTCGCAAACACATCGACAGGAGCTACTTCTTACTCATGGGATTTCGGTGACTTCACTAATTCTTCTGCTACTGCTCCGGCACACGCCTATGCAGCCAATGGTGCCTACACTGTTGTTCTGACAGCTATCAATGGTAACTGTTCAAGCACTGCAACTTTTGAAATCTCTATCGAAGTAGGACTAGAAGAAGCAAACGCTATGAACCTGATGGTTTACCCGAACCCTGCAAGTACTCAAGTATTGGTTGCTTTTGACAACACAGCAGCTGGTTCAGTTCAAATCATTGACGCAATGGGTCGCATTGTAGTAAGCGAAACCTTAAATACGATTGGTGCGGTTGCATTACCAATCGATGTGAGCCAATTGGCCGATGGAACTTACACCATTCAAGTAACAAACGCCAATCAGGTTGGAATTCGCCGCTTAGTGGTTCGCAACTAAATCAAACCTTATCTAGAGGGGGTTGAAAGACCCCCTCTTTTTTTAAACAAAAAATGACGATGGAAAACGCAAAAGGACATACCATACTGATCGTTGACGACGAACCAGATATCTTGGAGTTTTTATCGTACAACGTACGCAAAGAAGGCTACAAAGTATTCACTGCCACAAATGGTATAGAAGCACTTCGCCTCGTACAACAGATCAATCCGTCGCTGATCTTGCTCGATGTCATGATGCCCAAAATGGATGGTATAGAAACTTGTCAGGTCATCAGAAAAGATTTGAACATGGTGCAACCCGTGATCGCCTTTTTAACAGCCCGCACAGAAGACTACGCTCAAATTGCAGGTTTTGAAGCGGGTGCCGACGACTACATCAACAAACCCATCCGACCGCGCTTGCTCATTAGCAAAATTGATTCCTTATTGCGTCGACTCAAAAACAAAGAAGGTGCTGAAGGCGCGTCGAATATTGTTATTGACCGCGATCGTTATGTCGTGGAACTAGAAGGCAAAGAACTCCAATTACCCAAAAAAGAATTCGAATTACTAGAGCTCTTGGCGAGCCGACCAGGTAAAGTCTTCAATAGAGATCAAATCTTGGCTGTAGTTTGGGGAAATGACACCATCGTTGGCGAACGCACCATCGATGTTCATATCAGAAAATTGCGTGAAAAACTCGGAGATGCGTATATTCGTACCATAAAAGGCGTCGGATATACCTTCAATGACAAGTGAGAAAAGCAAGACCTAGTATCTTAATTTTAAGTGGCAGTATTTTATTTTATGTACTGAGCTTTCTGTTCACTTTATTTGTCCACTTACAAATTGTCACGCTAAGCAAGACTTTGCTATTTTTAATCCCGCTCGTTTCCGGGATTTTTGCGTATACCATCTTTTATTTCATTATCAAACGCTTTTTGCAATACCGCATGAGTTTGATTTACCGCAGCATTCAGAACCTTGACAATGCACAGCGCAAAGACCAAACTATCGACGAATTGGTTGCACAAGGCGAACAGGACGTCCAGGAATGGAAGCAAAAACGCAATCAAGAAATTGAAAAGCTCAAAGAGCAGGCCGCCTTTCGTAAAGAATTTTTAGGGAACCTCGCTCATGAACTCAAAACACCTGTTTTCTCGATTCAAGGCTACATAGATTCGCTGCTCGAGGGCGGAATGGAGGATCCCGAAATTCTCAAAAAATTCTTGGAGCGCGCTGCTTTGTCGACAGACCGCATGACCCATATTCTAGAAGACCTCGACCAACTCACCAAACTCGAACTAGAACGCATTCCGCTAGAAATCAGAAGTTTTGACTTTTTAGACTTATTGAAAGAAACTTTCGAAACACTAGAACTCATTGCCAAAGAAAAACAATTCAGACTCAGTATAGAAGCCACTGATCCTTTCTGTTATGTCAATGCAGACCGCAATAAAATGGGACAGGTGCTTCTGAATCTGACCAGCAATGCCATTTCCTATGGAAAAGACGGCGGGCAATTGATGGTTAGTGTTTTGCAAATTGACAATACCTACAACATTGAATTCAAAGATGATGGCGAGGGTATTGAACCCGAACATTTGCCCAGGCTTTTCGAACGTTTTTACCGAGTCGAAAAGAGCAGAAACCGCAACGAAGGAGGTTCTGGACTCGGGCTTGCCATCGTGAAGCATATCATAGAATCTCATGGTGGGCAAATACAAGTAGCTAGTCAGGTTGGCGTGGGCACCACCTTCACTTTTCACCTAGAGAAGAGCAAAGCAACTGGCCCTGTTAGTTCACGAGGAATTCCGCTGAAGTAAATTAATGTGTGGTCGTCATGTTGGCGGGCACGCAAATGATGAAATCTGCCCGGCCCAGATGCTCAGGATCCAGTTTTTGAATGCTTTCCTGGCTCACGGTACTGATGGTCAAGATGCGCATTGAGGGAAACTCCTTTTGAACATACCACATGATGCCCTGATGAAAATCTGAGTGGTAAGCACCATTAAAATGTAAATGGACCGTCTCGGGTTTGCGCCAAGGATTGTGCAAAATAAAATGAGCCATGGTCGCGTCCTTGATGGCCTGCGCCTCAACCATGCGCCAACCCATACCAGGGCCCATGTGAGCTCCCATTTGTTTCATATCTTGATATTGCG
>Ga0208439_1000104_pt1 | contig 40297 bp, 35 predicted proteins | sample ColrivemetaGS703_FD_187621 | JGI IMG/M metagenome (GOLD analysis project Ga0208439, IMG submission 187621) | Estuarine microbial communities from the Columbia River estuary - Freshwater metaG S.703 (SPAdes) (version 2) | ecosystem: Environmental > Aquatic > Marine > Intertidal zone > Estuary ...
ATAAGTATGTTTCAAAAAATTGAATGGAAAAAATTTTAGTAATTTATATTTTTTTCTATCTATCTATCTATCTATTTAATTATCTTCGGGCAAATAACCCTCGTCATACTTACAATCATAATAGTTAGAATTCATCTTAAACCGTCTATAAACTATCTTACCCTTTTCAAAGCGTATATTACAAACATTTATTATATCTTCATCAATTCCTGTCTTCAATATAATATTTTTATTTTCATCTTCATCTTCATCTTCATCTTCATCTTCATCTTCATCTTCATCTTCATAAGAATCAAATAGAATTTCGTCATCAGCATCATCCGCTGGATTATAATCTTCATCATTTTGGTCATCGTAGTTTCCATCTTCCTCGCCATAATAAATTTTATTTATACATCTCAAATTATAATTATGTTGTTGTGTATAATTATTTTGTTGTATCTCTTCAATATGTAAATGTATAGTATTCAACACGATATTTTGGTCGGAATAACTATTATTAGTCATGTTGCGAGTAGTCATACGAGTCTTCATTTTAAATTTGCGATTCGGGTTCTAACTAAGGTTTCTGTATACTTTTATTATTGTATAATGTAAATATATCAATTTTTTATAATTAATTTTTTAATTATAAAATAAACTTTTAAGCCTCAATCGTATTTTTAATAAAATGTTTTGTCATATATTTTTGAATGTTAAAATATGTAAGTTCATGTCCATCTTCAATATCCAATAAAAATTTTAGTTTATCATCAGGAACAATAAATCTACTATTAGTTTTATTTTCTAACTTATTTTCTTTAATATACTCGATTAATGCTTTGGTAACTTCGGTTCTAGCAATCTCTGTACCTTCTGTCATGTTCATAAAATCACATAATTCCTTGGTTACCTTACTTGGTTTGGCAAATCCAGATGGTTGTCTATTTCCCTTAATCTTATTTTTAGTAACTTCTTTCTTAAGTCCTTTCATTTGTTTTTTAACATTTTTCTCTAATACTTTTAAGGTTTGTTGAAGAGTAATAATTTGTGTTTTTACAAGAGTTAATCCATTAATAAGACCATCAAATTGTTCAAATAATTCATTGTTAACATGTTCGTTATTTTGTTGTAGTCCTTTACTCATTCTATTCTACAATTATGGAGTAAACTTTAAATAGATTTATAAATTATTTATAAATAATAAATTATAAACAATTTATTTATAAATCTAACGACGTCTATGAGAGCGTTTTTTGTGACGACGGGTTTTCTTTTTCATATTTTTACATATAGGACATTTACAAGTTGCTTTATGACCATTTGAACGGCGTCTCTTACGGGTTCCTCCTACTATATTTGGTCCTCGTTCACCTTTTTCAGCAGCATCTAACTCATCATATTCATCAGGTTGTGCTTCAACTTCTTTTTTAGCAGGCGTTTCAACTGGGTTTGAAGAAGACTCATTAACACCTTTAACAAATCCTTCTTCAATATCGCCCATTTGATTCTCAATATCAGGCTCATCACCTCCTTTTTTACCCTTCTTTTTCATATTTTTACAAATTGGGCAACCACAAGTTGCTTTATGTCCATTTGATTTTTTTCCACGTTTTCCTCCTGTAATAGCAAGATCATTCTTTGATTCTTCATCATCATAAGGTTTCTCATCTCCACCTTTTTTAGCATTTTTCATATTTTTACATATAGGGCAAGAGCAATTTGGTTTGTGTCCATTTTTCTTTTTAGAGCCACCCATTAATTTAAGTTTTTCTTTTTCAGCATCTTCTTCATAACCACCTCTTTTTGCCTTGTTTTTCATATTTTCACAAATATGACAAGAGCAATTTGCTTTATGACCATTTTTCCTTTTTGCTCCACCTAATTGAGCAATTGGTGCGCTAGATTTATAATCATCATTCATTTATATTATTGATATAAATTAAGTTTTTCAAAAAAAAGTAAATTAAAAATTTTTTTGAAAATATTTGCTAAAATATTTATTTATTTATTCTTGTTTTTTAGTGCGAACTTTCTTTGGTTTCTCCTTTCTGTCAACCATAGACCAATCATTTTTATCTCCATCTCTGGGTTTTTCATGACTTCTAGGTCGTTCATCTCGAGCTCTTTGTTGTCTAGGCATTCTAGGAGTTTCGTCTTCAACAACAGGAACTGACGAATCCTTAGTATTTTTATAAACATTTCTAGCAAGTTTAAATTCGTGTCTGGTTTCACACATCAATTTTCCACCCTTAATTCCATGAACATCAACTGCTTGCCATTCGTGAACACCAGAACTAGTCTTGGAAATACCGAAATCAACATATTCTCCTTGAACTAGATATTTGTATTGTTGATTCTCAACTTGAATAGTAGAATGGTGAACAAAAATATCAGAACCTGAACGAGAACCGTCTGTAACAGTAATAAACCCATATCCAGCTTTGTTATTGAACCACTTAACACGTCCAGTTAGTTGTTCAGAGGCACTATGTGTAAGATCGTTAGTAGATGACATATTTATAATACAATATATCATGTTATCTTTATATAGTTTAATTTAAATATATTTATGCTTTGTAAATTTAATTTTTTTGTGTTATATAGTATATATGTGTTAATACAAATCTTTCTAAATCTGAAGTTTTTGTAACATCTACATCATTTATATCTATTTTTGAAAAATCATAAAGTTCAATGTTATTATAAGAGATATATTCAAAAACTGGTATTAAATTAATGGTTTCTGGTTCTGGTAATTTTTTTAAATTCACGTTATAATCAATTGACATTTTTCTTACATAATTAAATATAACTAATAAAATCATCTTTAATCTTTTATCATTTTGTTTTTCAGCCTTTTTATTAATCATTTTAAAAACATTAAAAATAGACTCTATAAATTCAGGCATTTTATCAAAATCTCTTCCATTTGCTTTTGACATTTTAATATATACAATAGTTTTTTTTAATTCGTTTTTTTAAACGATTCTATTTCTCTTGTAAAATTGTCTATAATAAAATTATAATTTGGGGTTTCTTCATATTTAAGACTTCTAACATACTTGATATAGTTTACTAATATTTGTGGTAATTTACTATTAATAACTATATCTTGTTTTAAATTTTTTATAATATCAATATTTTCTGATACCATTTCCTGCCAAGGTAATGTTCCTAAATAAAAAAATGCTAACATATATCCTAATGATTCCATATCATCTCTTCTACTCAATTCAATACAATTATGTGCATTTATGCTACAATAAGTTAAACTTCCTATTAAATTATTCGTTTTTTTTATTGGTTTATGTTTATCATTGGTAATATATGACCTACATAATCCAAAATCTATGATATATATACTTTTCCATTGATTATTTAACCCTAATAAAAAATTATCTGGTTTTATATCTCTGTGTACTAATCCTTTATCATGAATTGTTTTTAGAAGAAGAACAATTTTTATTCCTATTTGTAATACGCTAGTTAGAGAGAAAGTAGAATTATTTTTAATTGATTGTAAAGAATGACCTAATAAATTTATAACCATATAATAATTTGTTTCATCTTTTCCAAACCATTTCACAAACGGAACTCCTTGTACATTATTTAAGTATTGATAAATTATTGACTCATTTTTAAGTAATTTCATATCGTGTTCAATAGACTCTACTTTTATTGCAACAAGTTCTCTCGTTCTTATATTTTCACCTTTGTAAATTAAACCAAATGTTCCTTCACCTATTTTTTCAAGCATCTTATATTTTTTATTTATAAGTTTCATTATAAATAAAATATAAAAGTATTTAAATAATATTCATATTAAAATTATTACACAGTGAAAATATAAATAGTAAAAACATGTGTCATTATTAATACTAGTTGTTGGATTATCATTGTTAATTTACCATAAAAATTTATAGGATATACGTCTGTTAATCCTACACCTGATTGAATAGTTGTACTTAAAAAAATATAATCTAATATAGTAAATTTTTCTTTAACAGGTGGCTTAAAATTATCTCTAAAATAATAATACAGACATGCAAAGACAAAAATACATAATATATGAAATAAAACTGTTCTAATAACTATCTTCATTTATATAATACAAATTTATTAATTTATTTAAAATTTTATACATAGAGCGATTGATTTGTCACTACATATTTTAAAGTCATATTTTGTATTTCTTTTAATTTGCTCAAAAATTCTATATTTCCTGTGATCTCTGCAATTTTTTCTATTTCACAAGAAATGTTATTAATTTTCAAAAGAGCTTTTACAAATTCGCCTAAAAAAATGTGTTTTTCTTCATTTAATTCTTGTAAAATTGATTTACAAGATTCTACATCTTGACAATCACACCATTTTTCCATATAATTTAACAAATCATAATGAATATTATAGTCAAATCCTGTGTTTATTTTAAGAGAAGTCTCTTTAATAGAATATGTTTCATACATTTTAGTAATATCGTTAACGATTTTTTGTAAATCTGTATCATCAGTTTTTGGCGAATAATCCTTAAAATCATCTTGAACTGAAATGTTTGTAAAAATACTAAACAACGATATTAATTGCTTAGAAGATAAATGATCTATTTGTTTATCCTCTAAAATCTTAGAAAATACTAGACAATGAACTTCTCTTAATTGAGAGGCAATTTTACCTTTCAAAGAAAGTTTTAATGTAGATTCATCTGAATAATCACCATCTACAAAGCCTTCATCTTTTAATAATTCTAGAACAGTATAAACTCCTGATTTAATATATGTATTTAGACTGTCAAGTTGTCTTTGTAAGTTAGTTAATTCATCTTCTTTTATAGACATTTTTTGATATGTAATTTTATCTTGATCTATAAACTTATTGTTATCGCGTATGTTTTGAATTTGTCTCTCCATTTCTTTACGTTTTTTATTTACCGCAAATTTTACATTCTTCTCCAATTCAATATATTGGCGAATGTCTTCAGATGACGTCCTTAAATTAGATGTATATATTTTCATGTTATCTAGCTCAGTATTTGCGGTTGTGATTTTATCATAAATTTGTTTTATTTGATTATCTAAATCTCCTTTTACCATGCTGCGTCCGGCAAAACTTACTAAATTATTATCACCAATATCCAATAAATTAAGTAGAAGGTTATAAGAAATCTTAAACTTAGATGACAGCGTTTGTGGTTTACCATTCATCATAGCTTTATATCCAACTGAATCGACATTTCTGAACAAATTATTTAAATGAATGACATGACCAACTTTATCTAACCCTAGACGACCTGCTCTACCAGCGGCTTGAGTATACTCGTGACTGTATAATGGTCTATTAATTTCTCCATTAAATTTATTAATATCTGTAAAAATTGTTGTTTTAACAGGTAAATTAATTCCTACGCTCATGGTTTCAGTACAAAATAGAATTTTAATAAATCCACGAGCAAACAACATTTCTGTCATTTCTCTTAAAATTGGCATTAAACCCGCATGATGAATACCGATACCTTTTCTAAGAAGTTTAACTGTATTTACATACTCTGGAAGATGTAAATATTCTTCAAAGTTTGGCAGCTTTCGAATAATTTGTTCACATTCTCTATCAACAGTGTAAGGAACTTTGCTATCAAACTCCAACAAATTTGTAGTCAACTCTTCGGCACATTTTTCTAATTGCTTGCGAGAAAATACATAGCATAACGCAGGCAACATTTCTTTTTCTACCAAATATTCTGTGACCTTATTTAAAACATGTTGTCTTTTAACGCGAATCTCATGTTTTTCAAAAAGTTTCAAAACCTTAGTAGTAGTTTGATACTGAACATCATTAAAAACACCGTTAGCATCTTGAATGACAAATGGTTTATCAATAGCACTTCTGATTTCCTGTTGTAAAGTTTTATCTTTGATGTGTTTATTAACACCATTTGTAGCCGTAATAAAACTATAGTGAATAAGAGGAACTGCTCTAATCTGTTTTTGAGTTAAAAATACCTCTTTATCACTAAATTTTGTACTAGAACCGCGATTTTCTAACCAGTAAGCAAATTTAGCAGGATCATCTAATGTAGCTGATAGTCCAATCATTTGAACTTGAAGAGGTAACATCATAATGCTTTGCTCCCAAACATGACCTCGCGACTCATCTGTTATGAAATGTATTTCGTCGAACACAACGCAACCTAACTCATTTTCAATATCCATTTCGAAAGATATAGAAGAAATCGGTACAGGTGAACTGCTTTTAACTTGATACAGTTTATTTAATAAAATTTCTGTTGTCATAATAAGCACGTCAGCATCTGGATTACATTTTATATCACCAGTTATTAATCCAACACTTAAATGCGGATATTTTTGTGTAAAATTATAAAATTTTTCGTTCGATAAAGCTTTAATGGGAGTAGTATATATTACTTTCTTGCCTTTCGAATGAAAATAATTTAAAGCAAACTCGCCACCGAACGTTTTTCCAGACCCTGTTGGACAACAAATCAGCACATGATTTCCAGTAACAGTAGCCTCTATAGACCATTTCTGAAAATCGTGTAATTCATATGGATAATTTTCATAATATTTTTTGTATTCTTCTTCTCTCTCTTTAGGATAATTAAAAGTGCAAATCTTTACCATTTTAGTATATAATTAGGGTAATATGTATATATATATTAATATGATACATATCTTTATATTATTTTAACATATTGATTTTCTTAAAGTATAAATAGTTTAGGAAAATTAATTTAAATAGTATATTATATTATAATATAGATATGCCTAAATTATGTGAATTTGAAAACTGTAAAAAGGTATCTACTTATGGAATTAATTGTAATCCTATTCGTTGTGCTAATCATAAAGAACAAAATATGAAATTAGCATCTTCTTTGTGTTTATGTGGCAAACAAGCGCATTATAACTTTGATGGACTAAAACCTAAATTCTGTGCTAATTGTAAACCTGAAAATTCTATTAACGTTAAAAATAAAAAATGTATTTTTGAAAATTGCAATAAGATGCCTAATTATAATTATGCTCATGAAAAAAATCCTATATATTGTAAAAATCATTGTCTTGAAAATATGATTGATATAAAACATAAAAGATGTACATATTTAGGTTGTAATAAAATACCAAGTTTTAATTTTGAAAATGAAAAAAAACCAATATATTGTATTGCTCATAAAATTAATGGAATGATTAATCTATTCAAAAGAAAATGTAAAGTTGAAAATTGTAAAATAACAGCACATTTTAATTATGAAAATGAACATACGCCAATATATTGCTTTGCTCATAAAGAAACAAATATGATTAATTTGACGAGTAAGTGTTGCATATATCCAGAATGTAAAACAACACCCAATTATAATTTTGAAAACGAAACCAGTCCAATATATTGTAAATTACATAAAAAAACAGATATGATTAATATTAGAAAAAGCAAGTGTTTACATAATGATTGTTGTATTACAGCAAGTTTCAATTACGAAACAGAAAATAAAGCGATTTATTGTTTTGAACACCGGTTATCAAACATGATAAATGTAAAAAGTAAAATGTGTTTACACGATAATTGTGATAAACAACCTTTTTATAATTTTGAAGGTCAACAAGGAGGTCTATATTGCGTCAATCACAAATTACCAAATATGGTAAACACTATATCATATATATGTAAAGCAGAAAATTGTGGAACAAGAGGCAATAAAAACTACAAAGGATACTGCACAAATTGTTTCCAACATTTATTCCCAACAGACCCATTAACATTTCAAATTCGTTCAAAAACAAAAGAAATTGCTGTTCGTGATTTTATAAATTCAAGATTTGAAGGATTTCAACATGATAAATCAATATGGTATAATGAAACCGTTTGTGATTGTACGACAAAAAGACGCATTGATCATCGCAAACTAATTAATGGTACATTATTATGTATAGAAACAGATGAAAATCAACATAAATCATATTCTAAAACTGATGAAGAAGCAAGATATAATGATATATTTATGGCATTTGGAGGTAAATTTATATTTATTAGATTTAATCCAGATAAATATAAGGATAAAAATGGAAAATCATGTAACCCAATGCTTGTTAATCGTTTGCCCGTTTTAGAAGATGAAATAAATAAACAAATTAAACGAATAGAAACTGGAAAAAATACTGAATTATTAGAAGTAATTGAATTATATTACGATAAAAGTATTTAAAAAAATTGAAATGAAAAAGTATTTTACATTTAAACGCATAATATAATCATCAAACTTTTCATCAAAATGAGTGCTTATACAATTTCATTAAGATTAAAAAAACATACTTCTAAAAAATCACTTACATATGGGATTATACCAAACATATCTATTTGTTGTGATATTGATAAATCTAAGCTTTTGGATATAATTCAATTTACATTTACACAAAAAGGATATTTCAGTGTTTTTGGTTATAATACGAATAATGAAGAATTTTGGGGTAAAAAATATATAAAAAATGAATTCATATTACACTTTACTTTAACAATAAAATCAACCGATTATGAAAATTCTAATATAATTATAAATCCAATAATAGGAAGCGATGAAGAAATAAAAAAATTGGTATTTGATATCAAAGAAATGATAAATCTATACAAAACCTCTAATTTTATTAAACATTGTGTGGATGAAATAGTAGAATATAAATAATATAATTAAAATGATACTTAAAGAACAGTATACTACATAATGTAGGGAAAATATCAAAATTTAAGAAAAAGACACTAAAAAAGTTTCCTTCACATGTAGTATCGAATTTTAAATTTTTCGGGTAAAGTTTTTTTGGGTTTTCATTTTTGGACATTTTTTATGTCCATTTTTCAAAAGTACAGATATTTTACTGCAAATAATTCAATTGTGAGACCATAATTGAAAATTAGCGTCTCGTTACCAAAAAAATAATTATAAATTTGTTACGATAAAATTTTTATATTTTTTAAAAAAAAGGATTTAGGCGTTTTTTATGTCATCCTATATTAATGACATCGAATGACATTTTTACGCCAAAAAACGCCGAAAAATTTATATGTGAATTATGTTACTTTAAATGCTGTAAAGAGAGTGATTGGGAAAGACATTTATTGACACGAAAACATAAAAAGAATGACAAAATGATGACAATGGATGACATTTTTACGCCAAAAAACGCCGAGGTGTCCAAGATTTATAGATGTTATTGTGGAAAAGAATACAGTTATCGTCAGGGTTTATGGAAACATAAAAAACATTGTTTAAAACATAAAGATTGTGAAAATAAATTTAAAAAAGAATCACAAAGTGACCTTAAAATACTTACCAATTTAGTATTAGATGTTGTTAAACAGAATCAAGAATTAGTTACTCAAAATAGTGAACTTACAAATAAAATTGTTGATATATATAAAGTAGGACAAAATACTAACAGTATAACAAATAGCAATATTAATTCACATAATAAAACTTTTAATCTTAATGTATTTTTAAATGAAACTTGTAAAGATGCTATGAATATAACTGATTTTGTAGATTCTCTCAAACTTCAATTGTCAGATTTAGAAAGTGTTGGAAGATTAGGATTTGTCGAAGGAATATCAAATATCATTGTTAAAAATCTCAAAGAAATGGATGTACATAAACGTCCAGTTCATTGTAGTGACTCAAAGAGAGAAGTAATGTATATTAAAGACGAAGATAAGTGGGAGAAAGAGAATGAAAATAAAAATAAACTAAGAAAAGTAATTAAAAAGGTAGCATGTAAAAACCAACGTTTATTGCCAAAATTTAAAGAAGAACATCCAGATTGTGGCAACTATCATTCAAAATTCTCGGACCAATATAATAAACTTGTGGTTGAATCTATGGGAGGTTCAGGGGATAATGATGATGAAAAAGAGGATAAAATTATTAGAAAAATAGCAAAAGAAGTTGTTATAGATAAATCTATAAATATGATTGATTAACCGGAAAGAAAAATGAGACAAAACACAGATAAACATTTAAGGAATATAAGGTTCATTCTGACTACATTATTTGAAGTCTGATTTTTCTTTTAAAATTTTCCTCATTATTAAATAAATATAACTTAAATTTTTTACACTCAAAATTATCAAAATTATCTCTCATTGTAATCCTTGAAGATAATTTTAACTCAGGAAGAAATACTACAAACTGATATAATCCATCATTTCTATTAATTTTATCGAATAAATAACCATCGTATTCTTTATCCATAACTTCATTATTATTGTGACACAAATCAAGTAATGAACAATCACATTGAACTTTTCTAATTGAACGCATTGTAGTATTAATATAGTCAATATCTTCTAACCACATGTTATAAAATTTATTGACATTTTCTGATAATTTAATAATACCAGTAACTTGTTGAAATTGTATCATATTAAGAAGATCAACTAACCGTCTAATTGGACTTGTTATATGAATATAAGCATCCATATCTAATAGATCATGTCTAGTATCAATAATTTCAGCCCCATTTATGTATTGTCCTGAAGCAGTATTCCATATTTTAATAAATTTAGAAACATCATCCGGAATATTATCTGGTACATTGAATTCTCTCTTTATAATAGTAGTCCTAAAAATTCCAGTTTTATATTTAATAAGCACTTTGGCAGAATGATAATTCATAAAAATCATTAAATAACTAACAACATCATGACTATTTCTGATATTAGTAATATATTTATTTTTAAGCGACAATTTTTGCGAAGCCTCAAGTATAAGATGGTACTTTGAATCGGCTAATAAATTAGGTTCTTCATAACAGTAATTTTTAGCAACTTTAACAAAACAATTTCCATGTTTAATATCAATAATTTCATCATTTTTTATAAAAATATCCATAACAAAAGCGATTCTTGTAACATTTTCTTGTAAACTACATAAACAATCCGATAAAATAGTTGGTAACATAGGTCGCTTTTTATCGGGAAGATAAATAGTAGAAATTCTACGTGAAAATGATTCCCATAAATGAAGGACATCCATCCAGATTGTAACATTGGAAATGTATATACTTAATTGCTGTATACCATTTTCATGTTCAATAATACTAAACCCATCATCATAGTCAAGACTTTTAGGAGGGTCGATTGTAATAATATGCCAAATTTTTTGATTGGTTCTATCTTGAATATCTGGATATTTTTGTTTAACAATGTTAATTATACCGTCATGACACTTGCTCTCAAGCGCTTTTGAAGTATCTTTTTGAAATTTTTGAATAGAGGCGTTTAAACTCTTACAATATAACTGGTATTCATAAAAATTGTCAAGCACATCAATTGGTCCGATAACATTATCAAGTTTTGCTCTTGGATGTTTGTCGTCCCAATTGTCAAAATTAATTGTTACATATATATTCTTGAATACCTTAGAAAAATGAATATTTTTCATTTCATATGGTACTAAAAAAGCAGGTAAACGCATATCGTCTGGAATACATTTGTAAAGCAATTTTCCGCCTGCTATATTTGAACGTTTTTTAGTATATGTTTGTCCTTCTTGAAGTTTGTATTGTCTACCATATGTTTTATTTCCTGCTAAAATAAGAACAGCAGGCATTGGTGGACCACACCTAATAGATGAATGTAAGATATTAAATGTATTATCGTTATTAACTGTAAAAACATCGTTAGAAAATAATTTAGATTCAATAGGGTTAATATCTACATTGACCTTATTGAAATTATTTGTGTCAAATACTTCCCATGAAGTATAACTCCGATCATTTACATATATCTTGTAACTAGTCATTTTTGCCTGATATATGTAGATATATTTATCTCTTTAACTTATATTTATAATGTTTTTGAATATAGTGTATAAAGAATAAGTATTTACACACTTGAAAATTTAGAACTGTGCCTTTCGGTGATAAAAAATCAAAAAGGGGGTCTCCTCACGAAGGGAAATGCGGACTGCGTTTGAAATGTTAAAAGGTGTAAAAATAAAAATAAAATTGAAACTAAAATTTACAATAAAAATATAACAAATAAATTAAAATGAGTATTAACAGCTTAAATGCCGAGCATAGAGGAGAGATTAACTCATATCCGCAGTTAATCAGGAGACAATATCGTTGTTTATTTTGTAGACTAAATGGTCATAATATTACTACATGTAATAGTCCTAGATTAAGAGATTTTGAAGTAACATGTGCTACTCAAGTGTCGCAAACTAATACGCAGGAGGATTTTAAAAATTGGTTAATTGAATATTATTCGTCAGAGGAATTACTTATAAAAACTTTTGCCATAAAAAAATTTAGAGTTACAACAAGAGTAAGTATTGAAAATTGTATGGAATTGATATCTAATTATATCTTTAGGATTTATAAAAATATGAATGAAGATGTTGAAATGAATGAAAATGTTGAAATGAATGAAAATGTTGAAATGAATGAAGATGAAGATGAAGTAACCATCTTTATACGAGAAACAGGAATACAAGAAAATATCAGAATATCAGAAATTAGAGCAATAGAAAATTTACTAATGAGAGAAATATTTATTATTATGATGTCAGGATTCATTAATAGAATAATAATAAATGAAGACAGAAAATTACAAATTGTATTAACTATTAATAATCATGAAGATGAAAACATGAATCAATTATGTGAATGTAACATATGTTATGATGAAAAGGAATTAAAAAATTTTGTAAAATTAACTTGTAATCATGAGTTTTGTAAAGATTGTATAATAAATACGATGAAAACAATGAATACAAATAGCATAAGAAACTTGACTTGTGCTTTCTGTAGAAAAGACGTTAAAACAATAGAATCACGAACAAATGATGTAAAAAATGAATTCAATAATTATATTGAATAAAAACATTTCCATATAATTAAAATACAAATTTATAATTTTTTATTTACAATTATGTAGATAAAAAATACATTTTAAATTCATTTTTCAAACATTAATATTTTTTAATTGTAAAATGTTATCATTCCAGAATTTATTTTACTATTTTATAAACCTTTATAGAAGTTAACACGTTTAAAAAAGGTCTAATATATAAATTTAAATAGTGTTTACATATTCGCCTCAACCACCTTTCATTATACCTTCCCTTTTAAACATTTCAGGTAAAGCGGTCATATGTTCTCCTCATCCACCACGCATACCCTTTTGGAAAACGCGTCTTGTACGTCTCTTTCTAGAACGTTTGTTTCTTTTTGTTCCTTTAGATTTTCTTCTTTTGGAAGAAGTAAAGAGAGAAAAAAGTTTTTGAAACATGTTATATAATATAAAAATATTTTAACTAAATCTCAGAACCAATATTATTATTATTATTATTATTATTGGCTGGTTCTGGTAAATTATCAATACTACTTCTTTCAGAGACTACATTTTGTTCTACAACAGTTGGTTCTTGTTTTTCAGGAAGCGGTGTATTAATTATATGCTTATTTAACTCATCAATACTAGCTTTTTTAACAATATTGCGTTTAACATTTTGAATCTGCAAAGCATGCATTCCAATATATGGAGCTACAGCAATATTATTCATATAAGTTCTGTAGTTAAAGCAGGAAATACTAGTATTTTTATTAAATTTAATACTATACCACCAATAAGCAGGTATATATAATGTTTTTCCAGGCGTTAATGTAAATTCTAAACATTTCATTTTATCAAAATCAGCAATATATTTTGGTTGAGGAGACCAAGGATCAACTGGAGATCTAAATTCAAAATTTTCATAGTCATAATTAGGATACAAATATCTAATGCTATGAGGTGGAGCGAGTTTAATTTGCGCACTTCCTTCTGTTAATAGGTAGTAATTTCTGTAATTAATTTCATATCTAAATGGTGAACAAGTATTGGCACTTCCCATCATAATATCATAATTACAATTTGAAACCATATATGGTCTTAGGTATTCGTCGTTATATTTGAGACTTTTAATAACCCCAGTTTCTTCAAGAAAATCGCCATTGTTTTCAGAAAAATAAGTAGCATTAGAATCTTCATTAAATAATTTATTGGCAGCATGTAATGGTAAAGGAATATACAACTCTGAGTTAGGATCAGTTTCTTTAACATTTCTGATTTTAATTTCAAATGCGTTATAATTGTTAGCGATGTATGATTTATTTGAAGACTCGACAATTTTTTGACAATCAAAATCAAATAAAACGGGTTGTCTTAAATCACATATTTCTTCTAATTTATCCTTTGATGGTTGTTCAACCTCATACATTTCAAGATCTTCGCTAGTTTTAAGATGAAATTGAATGTGTAGATAAATAAATAAAACTAAACAAAATATAAAAAAACCAATAATTATTTCCATATTAATCTTAAATAAAAATGATAATAATTTTTATCAAACAGAACGAAGATTAATTTATAAAAATTATTCATTCATTTTAGGAGCCATATAAAATTGAAGTAAGCTGTTATCTCCTAAATCATAAGTAATCTTCATAGGACAATCATTACTTAATGCAAACTCAATATCATTTGATAATTTATTTGTAATACACATCTTATTAATATACGATAAACTATATGTTAGTTTTATTTCTTCATCCTCTACAATACTATACCCACTTAAGTCATCAATTGGAATATCTACTCTCATTTCTCCACTAATTCCATTTGTGGTTAAGCTAATATCTTCCTCAGAACATTTAATAATAATATCATTCCCAAAATTGGTTAATTGAGAGAACATTTCAGTGATTTGTTTTGATGATATAGAAAATTCAGCATCATATTCAACTGTTGGAATAGCCATCTCATCATAATCGTATTCAGTAAGTGGCATTTTGAAAAACTTTTTAAAACAATCGTGACCTTTAAAATCACCTTTTTTACTTTCTTTTTCTTGGGGAATAAAAGTGATATGAATTATATCTTCATTGTCGTCCTCCATTGTAATAATTAAATCTTGTGAATCACTTTTGGTGCTAACTATGGAATAAAAAACACTTGAATCAAATGATAAATTAATATTTTTTGTAATTTCAAATGAGTTAAACCAAGTTGAATTTATTTTGACATCAAATAAACATACACGAGATTTATCCATACCTTGAATATGAAGTGATTCAGAATTAAATGTTGTATTAATTATAGACGAACAATTTTTAAGAATTTGAAATAAAGAGACAAACATCTCTTTTTTCTTTTTGTCACTGATTTGTATTTTCATATTAAATATAATAACAACTTATATTTAATACATTTATTTACTAAATTTATTTTAATTACTAGTAGACGATAGTTCTTGCTTAATAATATTTTTTAAGTCAACACTCATTATAGTATTAATACCTTCAACAGTATCATTATCATTATCATTATCATTATCATTATCATTATCATTATCATTATCATTATCATTTATACTAGTTCCTTCAACTTTATTAACTTCATTAACTTCATTAACTTCATCAACAGGAACATCTTGAACAGAATGAATGTTCTTTTCTAATTCAGTCAAAGCAAGCTCATAATCGCTAAATTTAGTGTTTGTATCAGAAGCAAACATATCATATTTAATCATAAAGGTTTTGAGTATATCCTTTGTTTCAACAAGGTCTCTATCAAACTTAAATAATTGTTCAGTATGCTTGGCAATAGCTAAGCTTTGTTTATTTCCTTCTTCTACAATTTTACCAATTTGTTCAGTAAGTTTAGTAACACTTTCAGATAATTTTGTAATTTCTTCAAAATTACTATTTCCAGGTTCTCTCTTTTCAAGAGAATCTAATCTACTAATAATATTATTTAAAATACTACTATCAATAATTTTAGAATTTTCGGGTAGTGAAAAACCAGAATTACCACTATTTTCTTCATTTGCTTTTTCAGTATCAATAATCCATTGTTCAACTCTTCCTAAACGTATAGTAGTTAATCCGATTGCATCAGAAACAGTAAGTTTGGTAAATGGTAGTGATTTTTTTTCTGGTTGGTGAACTTGCTTATAAGAATCTGATTGCTGGTTTTGAGGTGGCATTTGTTGACCAGGTCTTCCAGTTCTAACATTATTTGGTTGCATATTATGATTGTAGCCTGGATGCGTTTGTTGTTGAGGAGCAAATGCTGCGTGGGAACCAATCGATGTTCCTGGTCTGTTTCCTGATACGGGAGGAGCACTTTCTCCTGCCCTTTTTGATCTAGCTGCGGCGAGAGATCTCGAACTCATAATATAATTATTATAGAATTTGTTTCTAAATTAATTACGCATTAAATTGTTAAAAAGTTAAGATATTTTGAATTTTTAAGATAGGGAGTTAAAATATTTTGAAGAAGAATCTAAGCAACCATCGCCACCTTAATTGCGTCATGGCTTTTATAGTTATGTATTTCAAAATCTTCAACTTGATAATCGTTTATATTCTCTCTAACTTCTTTAATTGAAACCGTTGGAAATGGATAAGGTTCTCTTGTAATTTGTAATTTAGCAGCGTCTATCGCATTTTCATACAAATGAATATTTCCCATTGAATGTATAAACTCATATGCTTCCAATCCGCAATGTTTCGCCAAAAGTTGTGTTAACAGCGAATATGATGCGATATTTATTGGAATTCCGAGAAAAAAATCACATGACCTCTGCGTCATCATACAACTCAATTTATTACCATCATGGACGTTAAATTGACATAAAATATGACAAGGAGGTAAAGCCATTTGGTCTAGTTGACAAGGATTCCAAGCACTCATAATGAGACGACGACTAGTTCTAGTGGCAGGATTTTTCAGCTTTTCAATAATTTGCTGAAGTTGGTCAATACCATTATCTTGTAGTCCTTCAATTAAATTGTCATCACGCCATCCAGATAAGTCACTTTGTTTTTTTGATATATAGTTCTTATTAAAATTTCTCCATTGATAACCATAAATAGGTCCTAGCTCATCGACCTCATAATTGGTAAGACCTCTTGAATCCAAAAATTCTCTAGAACCATTAGCGTCCCAAATATGAACTCCTTGACCCTTTAAAATTTTATTATCAGTTTCTCCGCGAATAAACCACAAAAGCTCTTTCAAACAGGTCTTCCAAGCGGTTTTCTTAGTAGTTAAAATAGGAATTTTACCATCTTGAAGAGAAAATCTCATCATATTACCAAATATGCTCTTAGTTTTACCATTTCTACCCTCCTCCCAAGCACCGTTATCAATAATATTTTGAATAAGATTTAAATATTGGTATTCCTCTTCATTTTTACATTTATCAAAAGCACAATGTTTGACCGAGTCGCATTCCATTTTATTAATTTGGGTAATAATGTTTAAATAGATTTATAATAATTAATTTATAATAATTAGAGTAGATTAAAATTAGAGTAGATTAAAATTAGTGTAGATTAAAATTAGAGTAGATTAAAATTAGAGTAGATTAAAATTAGAGTAGATTAAAATTAGAGTAGATTATATGTTAGAGTAGATTAAAATTAGAGTAGATTATATGTTAGAGTAGATTTGTTTATAATTGTTAAATAAATAAAATTGATTTTTGTTTTTTCTTGTTTATATTTCACATCTTTTTAATAATATGATTTATAATCAATATTCTGCTTATCAATTGTTACCATGGATCGATAAAAAGAAACTTAAATTGTTTTGGTTGTCTTCTAATCATGGAGCTATTCATTTATTAGAACAAAACCCAGACAAAATTCATTGGGGCTTTTTGTCTAAAAATCCCGCGGCGATTCATTTGTTAGAGCAAAACCCGGACAAAATTAATTGGTTTTGGGCGTCTCAAAACCCTGGTGCAATTCATTTACTACAACAAAACCCAGACAAAATTAATTGGTATTGGTTGTCTAGAAATCCTGCAGCAATTCATTTGTTAGAACAAAACCCAGACAAAATCCATTGGGATTTGTTGTCTGATAATCCAAATGCAATTCATTTATTAGAACAAAATCCAGACAAAATCAATTGGGTTTGGTTGTCTCAAAATCCTGGAGCAATTCATTTGTTAGAACAAAACCAAGACAAAATTGATTGGGAATGGTTGTCTTGGAATCCTGGAGCGATTCATTTGTTAGAACAAAACCCAGACAAAATTCATTGGTACATGTTGTCTCAAAATCCTGGAGCGATTCATTTGTTAGAACAAAACCCAGACAAAATTCATTGGTACATGTTGTCTCAAAATCCTGGAGCTATTCATTTACTAGAACAAAACCAAGACAAAATTCATTGGGGCATGTTGTCTCAAAATCCATCCATATTTACCTATAATTATTCAGAATTAAAAAGAAGAATGAAAGAAACCATTGCGGAAGATTTAATGAAGGAGCGATTCCATCCAAAACACATGGATAAATGGGTTGGGTGGGGTCAAGAACACGAAGATGAGTTTGATTAGAATTTAGTGTAGATTAAAATTAGAGTAGATTATATGTTAGAGTATATTTGTTTAGAAATGTAAGTAGATTTGTTTATAATTGTTAAATAAATAAAATTGATTTCGTTTTTTCTTGTTTATATTTCACATCTTTTTAATAATATGATTTATAATCAATATTCTGCTTATCAATTGTTACCATGGATCGATAAAAAGAAACTTAAATTGTTTTGGTTGTCTTCTAATCATGGAGCTATTCATTTATTAGAACAAAACCCAGACAAAATTCATTGGGGCTTTTTGTCTAAAAATCCCGCGGCGATTCATTTGTTAGAGCAAAACCCGGACAAAATTAATTGGGGATTGTTGTCTCAAAACCCTGTTGCAATTCATTTACTAGAACAAAACCCAGACAAAATTGTTTGGCATTGGTTGTCTAGAAATCCTGCAGCAATTCATTTGTTAGAACAAAACCCAGACAAAATCTATTGGGATTTGTTGTCTCTAAATCCTGAAGCAATTCATTTACTAGAACAAAACCCAGACAAAATCAATTGGGTTTGGTTGTCTGAAAATCCTGGAGCAATTCATTTATTAGAACAAAATCCAGACAAAATTGATTGGGGAAGGTTGTCTTGGAATCCTGTAGCGATTCATTTATTAGAACAAAATCCAGACAAAGTTCATTGGGATATATTGTCTGGAAATCCAGGCGCAATTCATTTATTAGAACAAAATCCAGACAAAATTTATTGGAATATATTGTCTGGAAATCCTGGAGCTATTCATTTACTAGAACAAAACCAAGACAAAATTGATTGGGGCATGTTGTCTCAAAATCCATCCATATTTACCTATAATTATTCAGAATTAAAAAGAAGAATGAAAGAAACCATTGCTGAAGATTTAATGAAGGAGCGATTCCATCCAAAACACATGGATAAATGGGTTGGGTGGGGTCAAGAAGATGAAGATGATTTTGTTTAGAATTTAGAGTAGATTTGATAGAGTAGATTTGTTATAATTGTTTAATAAATAAAATTGAAATTCTTTTTTCATAATTATATTTTCTATATTAAATACATTTATAACTCTTTCCAAATGTTTCACATATATTCAATGTATCAATTATTACCATGGATCGATAAAAAGAAACTTGACTGGGATGAGTTATCATTGAATCCTAGAGCAATTCATTTATTAGAACAAAACCCAGACAAAATTAATTGGGGATGGTTATCTGAAAATCCTGCAGCGATTCATTTACTAGAACAAAATCAATACAAAATTAATTGGTATATGTTGTCTCAAAATCCAGGAGCAAAACGTTTATTAGAACAACATTTAGACAAAATTGATTGGAGTATGCTGTCTCTAAATTCTGGAGCAATTCATTTAATAGAACAACATTTAGACAAAATTGATTGGAGTATGTTGTCTCTAAATCCTGTAGCAATTCATTTATTAGAACAAAATCAAGACAAAATTGATTGGCGATTTTTATCTAAAAATCCTGCAGCAATTCATTTATTAGAACAAAACCCAGACAAAATTAATTGGTATTTGTTGTCTTACAATCCTGTAGCGATTCATTTACTAGAACAAAATCAAGACAAAATTAATTGGGAATCCTTATCGTTAAATCCTGTAGCGATTCATTTACTAGAACAAAATCCAGACAAAATTGATTGGGGTTCATTGTCTGAAAATCCTGGGGCGATTCATTTGTTAGAACAAAACCCAGACAAAATTAATTGGGAATCCTTATCGTTAAATCCTGTAGCGATTCATTTACTAGAACAAAATCCAGACAAAATTTATTGGGATATGTTGTCTGGAAATCCTGGAGCTATTCATTTATTACATCAAAATCAAGACAAAATTGATTGGGATTATTTATCTTACAATGATGCAGCAATTCATTTATTAGAACAAAATCAAGATAAAATTAATTGGGAACACTTATCTCATAATCCATCCATATTTACCTATAATTATTCAGAATTAAAAAGAAGAATGAAAGAAACCATTGCGGAAGATTTAATGAAGGAACGTTTCCATCCAAAACACATGGATAAATGGGTTGGATGGGGCCAAGAAGACGAAGAGGAGTTTGTTTAGAATTTAGTGTAGATTTGATTATAATATTTTTAATAAATAAAATTGAATTACTTTTTTGTAATTATATTTTCTATATTAAATACATTTATCACTCTTTCCAAATGTTTCACCAATATTCTGTTTATCAATTGTTACCATGGATCGATAAAAAGAAACTTGTCTGGGATGCGTTAACATTGAATCCAGCAGCAATTCATTTATTAGAACAAAACCAAGACAAAATTAATTGGGGATGTTTGTCTCAAAATCCTGCAGCAATTCATTTATTAGAACAAAATCCAGACGAAATTAATTGGTATCAGTTGTCTTCCAATCCTAAAGCGATTCATTTATTAGAACAAAATCAAGACAAAATTAATTGGAATTGGTTGTCTGGAAATTCAGAAGCGATTCATTTACTAGAACAAAATCAAGACAAAATTAATTGGAATTGGGTTGTGTTATCTGGTAATCCTGCAGCAATTCATTTATTAGAACAAAATCCAGACAAAGTTCATTGGGATTGGTTGTCTCAAAATCCTGGAGCAATTCATTTATTAGAGAAAACCCCAGACAAAATTCGTTGGGAAACGTTATCTGGAAATCCTGGAGCGATTCATTTGTTAGAACAAAACCTAGACAAAATTAATTGGGTTGTGTTATCTGGTAATCCTGGAGCGATTCATTTGTTAGAACAAAACCTAGACAAAATTAATTGGTATCAATTGTCTCGAAATTTAGGAGCAATTCATTTACTAGAACAAAACCCAGACAAAATTAATTGGGGCATGTTGTCTCAAAATCCATCCATATTTACCTATAATTATTCAGAATTAAAAAGAAGAATGAAAGAAACCATTGCAGAAGATTTAATGAAGGAGCGATTCCATCCAAAACACATGGATAAATGGATTGGGTGGGGTCAAGAAGATGAAGAGGAGTTTGTTTAGAAATATTTTGTATAATAAATAAATATTTTGTATAATAAATAAATATTTTGTATAATAAATAAATATTTTGTATAATAAATAAATATTTTGTATAATAAATAAATATTTTGTATAATAAATAAATATTAAATAATAACTAAACTTTAGTTATTTTAATTTCTAATTATAAATCATATGGACAGTTCCGATGATTCAAAAAGTTTTTTTAAGCACGTTTTTAATTTTGATGATGATTCAAAATCGGATATTTTAAACATAATTCAGTACGCATTACTGGCTATTATTCCGATAGTATTTTTAAATAAATCAATGGGTAAATATGTTCCAGAATCGGACGATAAAAAAGGAAGTTTAGAAATATCAGCTGAAATAGTTATTCAAATTATTGTTACATTTATAGGTCTACTAATTATTCATAGAATAATCACATATATTCCGCCATATAGCGGAACAAAATATCCAGATTTTCATATAGTTTACATTATTTTAGCAATATTGATGATTACAATGAGTTTACAAACTAAACTAGGTGAAAAGGTAAGTGTTTTAGTAGATCGCATAATAGAATTATGGGACGGAACATCATCAGATAAAAAGAAGAAAAATGGAACTGTAAGGGTTTCTCAACCAATTTCTGGTCAACAAATGATACCTCCTCCTGCTTCAACATACACTGATGGTACTGCTATTAGTTCTCTTCCAACAAATGATGTAACATATGGAAGTCAAAATACTGTTCAAGCACAACAATTACCAAATTATGATGCTATGTATAGACAAGATACAACCCCATTAGTAGGCGCGGCTACTCCAGGAATGAGTGAAGGATTTGGCGAACCAATGGCTGCTAACTCAGTTTTAGGAGGCGGTGCATTTGGTAGTTCTTGGTAAAAGTATTATAAAACATGATTAAATATATTTAAATATAACTTCAAATATATTTATATGGACGTAAATAAGTTACTAAAAGCATTAGACGATGAAACAAATGAAACACTTATGAATTTTACATCGAATAAAATAAAAGAGATGAATTTAAATATTATTAAAGAACTACAATTACCTAGAAAGGATACGTTAGAAATAATGAATAAACTAAAAGAATATAAATATGTAGATGAAATGAATGAACTAAAATATGGTGCCTATATTAGATGGATTCCAATTGAAGACCCAACTAATATTCATCTAACAAAAGGAGCATTGTTTTGCGAAATGAAAATAACAGATGATGGTATATTTTGTGTTTGTAAAAATTATGGATATAGTCAGAGACATTTTCAATTATCTATGGATAAAAATCTAATATTTCAAAGGTTAACCGATCAAGAATTAGTATTATTATCTGCTTTAGACCATTTATCGAAGTAAACCCAAACCATTATTTGTTATAAAAGATTCATATTTATTTTCTGTTTTTTCGTGTTTTATTAAATTTAACTGCTGATTTTCCTTTACACTTAAATTTACCTCTTGTATATCCTTTTTTATTAAATATTGTTTTAGTACATATACCAATTGCGCGAGCTTCATACTTGTTATCAACTTTTTTAATACATCTACATAATTTTTCCGACATAATTTTTTCCGCATTCATTTTAAGCAGTCTTTTAGATTTTGGTATAGGTTTTTGGTAGTATTCTAAAATATGTTTATAATCATTATTAGTAAGTTCAGTCATTATTGTATAAATATATATATATACAAATATAAAAATTAATTTATTTTTAAATTCATCTTTCTCAATATATATTAGTAATGAAGATTGTAGTATTTGATTTAGATGAAACGCTAGGATATTTTACAGAATTTGGAATATTTTGGGACAGTCTAAAAGTTTATTTAAAGGATAAAAATTATTTGTCACTTTCTCAGTCAGACTTTAATGATATATTAGATTTATATCCAGAATTTTTACGACCGAATATAATAAATATTTTAAACTACTTAAAGAACAAAAAACAGTCATTATGTTGTCATAAAATGATGATATATACAAATAATAATGGTCCAAAGGAGTGGGCACATCATATAATTGATTATTTTAGTAACAAAATTAGTTATAAACTTTTTGACCAGCTTATTTCAGCTTTTAAAATAGCTGGAAAAGTTGTTGAAGTATGTAGAACAACACATGATAAAACGCATAATGATTTTATCAAATGTACTAGATTACCAATTAATTCTGAAATTTGTTTTTTAGATGATACATTTTATCCTGAAATGGTTAATGATAATATATATTACATTAATGTTAAACCGTATTATTATGATTTACAGTTTGATTATATGCTAGATAAATTTTCTAAAAGTGATATTGGTAAAAAAATAATTAATAATGATGAAAATTTTTTTAGAATAATGAATGAAAAAATAAAGCTATATAATTATAAGTGTATTGATAAAGAAACAAAAGAATATGAAGTAGATAAAATTATTGGAAAACAAATTATTAAACAATTACAAGAATTTTTTAACAAAACAAAGAAAAATAAAACCATTAGAAATAAGAAGATTAAACCTAATAAATTAAAAAAAACACGTAAAAATTATTAATTAATTTACAATAATATTTTTTTAACTGATTCTTTAAAAATTACTAGATATTGATTTAATGCTGTTGTAGTTAAAATAAAAACGCCAGCATTAAATGCTATTTTTCTATCTAACTCAGTAAATTCATAACTTTCTCTCAATGGATTAAAACGCCATATCAAAAATAAACAGATATATACTCTAATATAATAATCTAAATTGTCTAAGTATTTTGGGGCCGTTTCAGAAATTCCTATAGCAGATATAAATATTAACAAATATGTTATAAAAAGAATCAAATCAAACATATTGTTTTGAAAGTTATGTAGATCTGTTTTTGGACTCATTATATATATTTATTATATAATATATATAATATTTATTCTTGAGAATAAAAAGTTAATGTTCTAGCACTTGGATCACTAGAGTTAGTATATTTTGGCATCCAAAAATATGGTAAAATATGCTCGCAATTAGGGAAAAACTTTTTAAAAATATCTTTGTAATATATTTTTTCTGTATCAATATTCGCTTCAAATAAATGTTCTTTATATTGTTCATTTAATTTTTTAGAAATTTTTTCTTGTAAAATTTGATATAACGACCTTCCATGAGAGCTAACACCATCACTAAATGCTTCCTTTTTTCTAAATAAAATTTCATCAGGTAAAAGAGGTTTATTTTCATAAGTTTGAAATATTGATGAAACAAAGCTTTTACGAAGTAAATATTTTTCTGTTTCTTTAAAATTATTATGGTTTCTAAAATAAGGAGGAATTGATAAAACATAATTTACAAAACTTCTATCTAAAAACGGTGTTCTAGGTTCTAAACCATTTGAAGAAATTGATTTATCAGAACGTAAAACATCAAATAAATAAATATCATTTAGTAGTCTTCTAGTTTCCTTATCAAATTCAATATTATCTGGACATTTATTCATATATAAATAACCGCCAAATAACTCATCTGATCCATCTCCATTAAAAATTACTTTAGCATCAGAATTATCAGAAATATATTTACCTAACAAATAGTTTCCAATACTTGCTCTAACAGTAGTTGTGTCATAGCTTTCAATAGCATTAATTACTTCTGGAATAGCGTTAAACATATCATCTTCGGTAACAATTATTTCAGTATGTTTAGAACCAATATAATCGGCAACAATTTTAGCATATTTAATGTCTTCGGAATTTTTCAAACCAATGCTATATGTTTCGATCTGTTTATCTTTTTGTCTAAAATAATTTGCGACTAAAGCTGCGATTAGACTACTATCAAGTCCTCCGCTTAATAAACATGCAACCGGTCTTTCTGTTGTATTACATCTTTTAACTACAGATGAGTTTAAATATTGACAAATATTTTTAAGATATTCGATTTTAAGTTCATTAGCATCACTCGTAAACCTGTTATAATGATGAGATAACATAAAGTGTCTTTTATTTTCAATAATAGGTTTCCAATTTGGTTTAATCTTATTACAATATTGAAATAAAGAATAAGTTCCTGGTTCAAATTGTTCAATTTTACAAGTATGTAAATTTATATTATAATAATTTTCTAAACATTTAAGTTCAGAAGCAAACCCATATAGATTATACATATAATTATTATTTGTATTATGTATATTTTCATTATATATTTTATATAGTGGTCTAACACCCAACGGATCGCGCGCAATAAAAATATTGTTAACTAAATCTGTATTAGTTCTATTATCAAATAATACAAATGAATAAACCCCGTCAAGCATAGTTAATGTTTGTTCAATGCCATATTTAATATATAAATGAATAATTACTTCACAATCAGAATCGGTTATTGGCGTAACATCCATATATTTATATAATTGTGTATAGTTATAAATCTCACCATTACATATTAAAACAACATCTTTATATACAATTGGTTGATTGGAAACAGAATTCAGACCATTAATGGCTAATCTATGAAATCCAAGAACCATATTAGAATATATATATTCTAATTTAGAGTATTCAGGCCCTCTTTTTTTACCTTTCATAAATTGTTCTGTAATATTTTTTTTTTCATCTTCAGATAAATTATTTGTGTTTAGAAGAGTAAATATGCCGCACATTATATTATATTATCATTTTATCTTTATATATTTTTAATTGTTTTAACTTTAAAAAATAATATATATTTATAAATTATATAAAATGAATAACCCATATAGTCAAAATCCTGAATGTGTATCAAATATACATGAACAAACAAATAAAAGAATATATCATAGAAATATTCCTTCCCAAATGCTTCAGCCATATTTAGATGTAAGACCTGTAATGACAAAATATTCTTATTTTCCTATTGTCGACCCTAGAAAAAATATAAAAACACAATTGGAACAGATGCCAACATATAATGTTAATAACGTTTTTAACCCAGGTAATACTAGATCTCCTTGGTCAGGGTTTGCTTCAAATATAAATTTAGAGTCTGAATTACGTAACCAAGTTTATGCTCTTCAAAAATGTAGTCAAGCAGTTTATGTACCTAACTCTAATAGTGATTTATATGATTATAAGTTCAAGACTGTAACCCAACCAAATCCACATCAATTGTTATTTCAAAACGATAGTTTTTCAGGCTTCAATCCTAACCCTGATGCCAAAACAGTAGGTTCGGGTATTTTTATGAACAATACACGAGTTCAAGTGAGAGATATGACAAAACAAACATGTTAAAATATTAAAATGTTTAAGAAAATAATACGTAATAATTTATATTTCATTTATAACAACGCGTATTTTACACCTTTTAACATTTCAAACGCCGATTTTTATATAGTGTAAATTATATAAAAATAAATTATTATATTACCTTAATGAATAACGAAGACCTTATTAAGGAAAATATTTTGTATATTTTCTTTGTTTATTTTATGCTTATATAATCTTTATTATAAGCATAAAATAAAGTAATTCTTCCTTTTCAGGACAAAATAAATATTATGATTTATACATAAATATATTTTATATAATATACTAATGAAGGTAACCTTTAGCTATGTATTATCATGCTTATTCTTAAATTTACAGTTGTCAACTGGTGAATTTAAATGTGCTGATGGGGGTAGTGGAAATATATGTTATTGTAATGGAGATGTGTATTATGGAAGAAAATATTTGAGTGGTAATACAGGAACTGAAACAAATTTAATAACTATACAATCATTTACGTATTATGTTCAATCAAATATTGTTTATTCAATTGAATGTTCTAATAGTATTTTTGGTAATCCTGCTACAGGTTATTTAAAACATTGCATTTGTGATGGAATATACTCGGTTACAGCTAATCCAACAATAAATCCAACAATAAATCCAACAATAAATCCAACTGGCAATCCAACTAGTAATCCAACTAGTAATCCAACTAGTAATCCAACTAGTAATCCAACTGGCAATCCAACTAGTAATCCAACTAGTAATCCAACAGGACAACCATCAGCGTTTCCAACATCTTTACCAACAGCTAATCCATCCGGGTTACCATCAGCGTTACCAACAGGAATCCCAACACTAGAACCAACAGGAGAACCATCAGCGTTACCAACAGCTAATCCATCCGGGTTACCATCAGCGTTACCAACAGGAATCCCAACACTAGAACCAACAGGAGAACCATCAGCGTTACCAACAGGAATGCCAACAGTAGAACCAACAGCGTTACCAACAGGAATCCCAACACTAGAACCAACATCTTTACCAACAGGAGAACCATCAGCGTTACCAACAGTAGAACCATCATCATTACCAACAGGAGAACCATCAGCGTTACCAACAGGAATCCCAACACTAGAACCAACATCTTTACCAACTGCTAATCCATCATCATTACCAACAGGAATGCCAACAGTAGAACCAACAGCGTTACCAACAGGAGAACCATCAGCGTTACCAACAGGAATCCCAACACTAGAACCAACAGGAGAACCATCAGCGTTACCAACAGGAGAACCATCAGCGTTACCAACAGGAATGCCAACAGTAGAACCAACACTAGAACCAACATCTTTACCAACTGCTAATCCATCATCATTACCAACAGGAATCCCAACAGTAGAACCAACATCTTTACCAACATCTTTACCAACATCATTACCAACATCTTTACCAACATCATTACCAACATCATTACCAACATCATTACCAACTTCATTACCAACATGTAATCCATCAGCGTTACCAACATCATCGCCAACATCATTACCAACATCATTACCAACATCATTACCAACAGGAATTCCAACATCATCGCCAACATCTTTACCAACATCTTTACCAACATCTTTACCAACATCTTTACCAACAGGAATTCCAACAGGAATTCCTACATCATTACCAACAGGAATTCCAACATCATTACCAACAGGAATCCCAACAGGAATTCCAACATTATTACCAACAGGAATTCCAACAGTAGAACCAACATTATTACCAACAGGAATTCCAACATCATTACCAACAGGAATTCCAACATCATTACCAACAGGAATCCCAACAGGAATTCCAACATTATTGCCAACAGGAATTCCAACATCATCACCAACAGGAATTCCAACATCTTTACCAACATCTTTACCAACAGGAATCCCAACAGTAGAACCAACATTATTACCAACAGGAATTCCAACATCATCACCAAAAGCTAATCCATCAGCGTTACCAACATCATTACCAACATCATTACCAACATCTTTACCAACATCTTTACCAACAGGAATGCCAACAGTAGAACCAACATTATTACCAAGAGGAATGCCAACAGTAGAACCAACATTATTACCAACAGGAATGCCAACAGTAGAACCAACAGGAATGCCAACATCTTTACCAACAGGAATCCCAACAGTAGAACCAACAGGAATCCCAACAGTAGAACCAACAGGAATTCCAACATCATTACCAACAGGAATTCCAACATCATTACCAACAGCTAATCCATCAGTGTTACCAACATCATTACCAACAGCTAATCCATCAGTGTTACCAACATCATTACCAACAGCTAATCCATCAGTGTTACCAACATCATTACCAACAGCTAATCCATCAGTGTTACCAACATCATTACCAACAGCTAATCCATCAGTGTTACCAACATCATTACCAACAGCTAATCCATCAGTGTTACCAACATCATTACCAACAGCTAATCCATCAGTGTTACCAACATCATTACCAACAGCTAATCCATCAGTGTTACCAACATCATTACCAACAGCTAATCCATCAGTGTTACCAACATCATTACCAACAGCTAATCCATCAGTGTTACCAACATCATTACCAACAGCTAATCCATCAGTGTTACCAACATCTTTACCAACAGGAATCCCAACAGTAGAACCAACAGGAATTCCAACATCATTACCAACAGGAATTCCAACATCATCACCAACAGCTAATCCATCAGTGTTACCAACATCATTACCAACAGCTAATCCATCAGTGTTACCAACATCATTACCAACATCATTACCAAGTTCATTACCAACATCATTATCAACATCATTACCAACATCATTACCAACATGTAATCCATCAGCGTTACCAAGAGGCGAACCAACTGAAAATCCAACAGCGAAACTAACAATAAAACCAACAATAACACCAACAACAATTACTGAAGGTAATATAGCCAAAATAATAAATAATAACAATGACACTTCAAAAATAATAGAAAATTTGATTTCTAATTTAAATCTATTGCTTAAAAATAACGCTTCTAAAAATTTAGAAATTATAACCAAAACTATATCTGTTGTTTTAAACTATGTATCAAATAATAAAAATTCTACAGAAAATCAATACAAAATATATGTTCCAAATACACAAAATTCAGTAACAATATGGACGTCCACAATAAATAATGATTTTGCTGTATACATAATTAATTATGATATTAATTTATTTAAAAATTTATTAAACAATTCGCTAGTAATTAACTCTGATGTTGTTAGTATAAAAATTATAGACACAGATGATCCAGATAAAATTATAATACCTCCATTTTCAGCCAATTTATCATATGAATATAATAATTACATACCGTCAATATTTAACCATACTTGTATCAAAGGAGTACGAGAAAAAATATTATATCATTGCTTAGACTCAAAAATATCATTTAGATTATTTTGTAGTGGTTCTATTACAGCTAAAATTAGCCAAGAATGTCCTGTACCAAAACAAAAATGTAGTGTAATTGATAAACAAACAGCTAACAATGATTTTTGCGAAACAACCAATGTAACAAAATCAACTATAATATGTATGTGTGGCTATTCTAATAAGAAAATAAATGTTAGTGGGAGTGATTCAATAAATATAGCAATAACAACATCATATGAAAATGAATATTTGGGATTATCAGTTTCTCGCCAAATCGACCAAACAAATTTAGTCCAAAACTCAGTTGTTATTTTTATATTATTTGGATGTTTATGGGGGTTAGGTGTAATTGTAATAATAACACTTAATTTATCTAATGATTTCAAAAAATTCAAATTTGTACAAAAACAAACACTGAAACAAAGAGAGAAACAAATTTTTGAACTACAAAAATATTATATAAACTTAACAAATAACGAAAAAAATTTTTGTTTATTATTTAAACATTATATAAAATGTATTTTACCTGAAAATTTTGAAAATAAAAATGTACATAATTTTTGGGAATATATATCTAACACTCATTTATTTTTAAAAATCATAAAATCACTTATAAATTCAATTAATGGTAATCAATCAAAAACCATTGAATTTATGTATAAAAATAAATGTAAAACACATGAAATACAAACATACAGAAAAAAAGAAATACAAAGTACAATATATGATATCGTAGAGACAATAACACTTATTACAGTATCTTGTTTTATTTTGGCATTATTATATGATTTTCAATATCCTATAGATGATGGTTCTTGCTTAAATTATCAAACAGTTAATTCTTGTTTAAAAAGAAAAATGTTATTTGATTCGAAACAAACATATTGTGAATGGAAACCAATAAAAACACCAGGATACCTAGAAATAATAGATGGTGATGATAAAAATATACTTAACACAATTCCTATTGAAGATAACATAAATGCACAATGTTTTTATAACAATAATAATTCATCACTCCAAACAACTATTATAATTATTTTTATTACAATAATCATATCAACACCATTCGACATATTAACTTCTTTTTTGATTGAATTTTTACGTTCAAAAACTAGCAATTCAGATAAAGTAAAAAATACAATAATTACTAATCAAAATGATAACCCAAATATTAAAAGGAGGAATGTTGTAAAAAAAGACGAGTTAAACAATGTAAACATTAAACTTTACCCAAATATTAAATCTTATCAAGTATCAAAAGAAATTATTGTATTAAAAAAGAAATTATTAGAATTATACAGAAAAATATCATTTGATATTGAAAAAAATGATAACAAATATAATAACAATAATAATAAATATGATAAATATGATAACTATGATAAATATGATAACTATGATAACCCTAATAACAATAATATTATTGTACATAAACCAAAAAAACTATACAACAAACTACAAAATATTATTACAAATTTTTATAATATAACTGAAAATGATTATGGAGTGGGGTTAATACATATACTATACTCAGATTTATTAGGAGAAACCACATATACATCAAAATTATTTTTAAAATATATAAAAAAATCATTTATAAAACAAATTTGTGTCGATATAAAAATAAAATGGATATCTGTATTTATAATTTTATTAATTAATATAGGTTCATTAATTTATATAGTTTTAAAGGGTATATCAAGAGATAACAAATGGCAATATATATATTTAAATGCGTGTATTTCTAATTGGTTATATGATATATTTTTTATAAAAATAACAGAAATTTTTTGGTTAGATTACATTGTAATAAATCTAATACGTGATAAAGTATTAATGATCAGTGAATTGTTATATTGTTTACCTTTCATATTATATGAAAACAACAATGTTTTTTGCTTAAGTCAGAATTATTTAAATCTAATAAACAAAGATATCAATTATTCTAATATTTTAATGAATATAAAACCAAATTTATTTGAAAGCAAAATTATTAAACATTTTTTTAACAAATTACAAAATATAAATAATTATAAAAATAATGAAAACAACGAAAATAATGATCAAAATGTTATTAATAAGTTTCAAACAATATTAATATCTATATGTTATTATATTCCATTTGAATTCCAACGTATTTTATCTGCATTTGTATCATCTATAGCGGTTGTGGTATTTATTATTGCATGGTATAAAATAAAACTTATAACAATTATCTTTATAATGATAACACTTTTATATTTTATTACATATTTGGGTTATTACAAAAATGTTAAATATAAAAAAAATAATAAAAATGTTACATTTGACGCATTACAAAATAACTTATTATCACGGAATATTTTGATAATTAAACCAAATACAAATACAAATACAAATACAAATACAAATACAAATACAAATACAAATACAAATACAAATACAAATACAAATACAAATACAAATACAAATACAAATACAAATACAAATACAAATATCAAAAATGATGATTGTTCTGATATAAATTATTTACATAATGATAGTTTTACACTTTCAAACATGACAAACAAATTTACTTCAAATAATGATAAAATGTATGAATCAGATGAATCAGATGAATCAAACGAATCAGATGAATCAAACGAATCAGATGAATCAGATGAATCAGATGAATCAAACGAATCAGACGAATCAGACGAATCAGATGAATCAGATATACTTATATACATTAATAAATAATGATAATAAATGATGTTCTACCACTGTAGATAATATTGTTTAGCCGTGGTATGTGAGACCTAAAGTCAAACAAAGCATATTATTTTTTTCTACACGTTATGGATTTAGTCCTTCACCAATTTATTTGGATAAAGTTTGACCATCGTAAATTAAAACGAATGTCTATACTTTAGATAAATATGTTACTAAAACTACTACAAAAAAGAAGGAAGAAATAATAATGCCAAAACAAAAATATTAATTTAAACGACCCTGAATTAAAAAATAAGGGTTTAAAAAAGAAAAATATCACTAATATTTATGGAGACCAAAACACAAAAAAGGGAAACGATAAAAAATAAAACAAGGAAATGTAAAAAAAGAGGGTTAAAAGGAAGACAATTTAATATAAAAAAATATAGTAAGACTAATAAAAATGTCTCCCTTAAAAAAGTTAATTGTAGTCCTAAACCAAAGGAGAGAATTAACGATTTTTCATGTTATACCAATACGTCTCTTTATAAATTAAGAGATTTATGGAATGATAGACATCCTGATGTTAAAATTACCTCCAATTCTCCAAAAGAAATTCATCGTTTTATAAGTGAAAAATTAAGTGGTATTTGTAATAAAGAATCTTGTTGGTTAAAACAAAAATCTGAATTTGGTCCTTTACAAAGCGATATGGCAGATTCATTTGCTCCAGAATCTCCTCCCGAATGGAAGAAAAATCCGAATGAATGGTTATCGAGCATTGATATTATAAATGTAATGAAACAATATGAGAAGGCTTATAAATGTTTTGATTTTATAGGACCAACGCCTATTGATTTTGATACAAGAAAGTTATACGGAGAATGTGTATGGGATGAACTTTGTAACTTTAGTCTTGAAGACCAAATTAAAACTGGTAAGACAAAAATTGGAATAATATTTAATACTGACCCTCATAATAAACCAGGGCAGCACTGGATTTCAATGTTTATTAATATAAAGAAAAAGAAAATATTTTTCTTTGACAGTACTGGTGATAAACCTGTTGTTCAAATAATGGCATTAGTGAATCGTATTAAAGAACAAGGTTTAAACTTAAAGAAAAAAATTAATTTTAAATTCGATAGTAATGAAGGTATTGAACACCAATATGGAAATACAGAATGCGGTATGTATTCACTCTTTTTTATTGTTCATATGCTTGAAGACAAATTGACAGAACATTACTTAAAAACACATATATTAAAGGATGAATATATGAATAAATTTAGACACATTTATTTTAATGAATCACTATAAAACGTAAAAATATATAAAGATTAATTATTATTATATATTTATGGATATAAATAACTTTTTGTATACGGAAAATCTTAATACGCTTTGGGATGTAATAAGCGACGAAGAGATTTTTAAGTTTCTTACAAGGGATGAACAGAGTAAAGTAACACAATTATTTACAAATAATGTTAAAGGTTTTTTTGAAACAGAAAGGGTAAAAACAACTAATTTGATTGACATAAATAAAAAATATATTATGCTGATTTTAAATTACATAAAGAGAACTTATCCGCACCAAATACCTCCTAGAATAAAAATATTAGATGAAACCCCAGTTAAGGAGATTGTAACAGCAGAAGAACTACATAATGAACGCAAAACTGCATTTGACAGAGATCTAGTTAAACGTCAAGAAGAATTTGAACAGTTTATGAGCGTAAAGGCGCCACCTGTTCCGGAGTTTACTGATAAGCTAGATGAAACCCCGATTGGCGATATGGATAAAATAATTAAAGAAATGACATCTAAAAGGAATTATGATGTTGAACAAATAACTAAAAATATTGTTGTTGATGATAGTTGGTTAAAACCGCAAGAAACTTCAATTAAGAGTGAAAAAAAAAATATTGAACCTCAAACAACAAATGAAAGTAGAATCAAATATTTAAATACGGATAGTCAAGAACAGTTTACTACAAAAAAAACGGTCACGTGGGGAAATAATACAGAAACATCTGATTCAGAATTAGAAGAAAATATATTCAAAAAACTTAAAAAGGTAAAACCGCAACCTGAAATAGAAGTTGATAATAATATATCTTTATCTTTTGAAGAAATAACTGATACTGTCAGTAATGAAGATAAAATAAAAGAGTTACAATTAGAAGTAAAAACATTACATTCAAAATTGGACATGATAATTAATTTATTACAAAAAAATAACTAAAAAATAACTAAAAAATAACTAAAAAATAAGGTAATTATGTCAATGATACAAACGATGAATACTCGTGATCCATATGATTGAGACAAATTAAGAAAAGAGTAAAATCTTCAATTGTGTAATGGTAAAAATATATCAAATTCAGGTTCAGATAATAAAGAAACCATATATTTTTTTACGTAATTATAATTCATTATTTTATTATATAAGTCAACCCCTCCTTCAGCAATTTTTTCACCAATTTTATCATTTTTACCTAATAATGTTAAACAATTATATATGTCCTTTTCCAAATGGGAGCTATTTACATCTATTATATAGATGTTTTTCATATGTTTTAGACTATCATAAAACCATGAAACGTAATTAGATAACATTAAAATTATACAAGAATTATAACTAAGTTCAAAACATAACCGCCACGGATTTGCGTGTCCATCTATGTCCAATATATATTTACAGTTAGATTGTTGATACATTGGAATACTTTCTGAAAAATTATTAATACCATAATTTAAAATAGTGTTTTCATTCCCATAATTATGTTTGTTATCAATATGATTATCTTGAATATTAGATTTTAGTAGACCAACATTTATATTTATATCTATATTTTTTTGATTTTTAATATCATTTAATATTTTTATAACCTTTATTCTCTCATTTCTATCTTTATCAAAGTGATAGCATGTTTTATTATTGCCTCTAAACATAAGAGTTTGAGTTTTTGTTGACCAGTCTGTGTTTATTTTATCTAATGAATCTAAAAAATTATTGGTACAAAATACTCCAAACTTTTTACGTGTAATTACCTCCCATGTGTCTGGATAAACAATACATTTATCATAATGATCTTTTGTTGTACAACCTGATAATACAGGTATATATTTATTTCTCTCTATTTGGTTGTTCTTACATACATCTTGATGAAGAATATATTGTTTACATTTTTTTTTAAATAGAACAGGATGTGTATTTAAATTCAAAAAAAAACATGTTGTGATAGCTGTTCCTTTTAAGCATTTTTTAAGCAAATCAAAATAAATAGATTTATCTGTTTCCGCCTCCCACCATTTATCATATGCTTTAAACTTAAAATAATTTGTGCCTATTTTTTTCATATTAACAATAGGCTTACCAAGCGTTTTTGTAGTTTTATTTCGGCGTGTTTTGTTATTTTTAAGAATCTGTCTTTTTGTTATAACTTGAGTTCCGGGTTTTATTTCACTAGTATTCGCAAATATTTGATAAGTATGTAATTTTCCATTTAAAATAAATACAAATACACCATAGCCAACATTTTTAAACATATAATCACACGTATTTCTAAATTTTTCACGTAATTCAGGTTTTATTATAGGTATAAATGGTTGTATAATAAATTTATCAAATTTATAATAATTATGAATATATTTAATGTTTTTAAGTTTGAAACAATTATTTTTTTCATCTAGTATAGGAATTCTCTCTTTTGGTAAATGAATTGGTTTTATATAACTCATATAATACATTTATATTTTAAATAATTAAATTTTTTAAATATAATTATTTAAAAATTGTATTGTTTTTACACCTTTGCACATTTAAAACGCCGATTTTTATATAGTCCAAACCATATAAAAATCATTTATAATTCTTTTTTATTTTTCTTGTTTTATTCTTTGGAACATATTTTTCTGGTCTTTCATAAGCACCCTTAAATATATTTTCATATTTTTCTTTCGGTATTTCACTTATTACTTTTTGGATATTTTCTTTTAGATTTTCATACTTTAACCCATCTAATTTTTGTAATCTTGATTTCAACATACTAAAATAATTTTCTATGGAATTGGTAAAATGCTGATAAGGAACAGCATAAAGTAAATTATTGTGTTTATTTACTAATGCTTTTATTCTTTCGTTTCTATGTGCGGAAGCATTATCTAAAATAATTAATTTATTCCTTAATTTACTTGTAATATTTTGCTCTAAAAACTCAATTAATCTATCCGTATTTATTCCACCTTTTTCATACAAATCCCAATTTACAACACCATTTACAGAAATAGCAAATACACCAGTATATTTTTTGAATACTTCTTGTGATTGTGTTTTTATTACACAACGCTTACCTTTATTACTATAACAACGATTTCGTTTTTGTAATGATTTTATGCTTGTTTCATCAATACAAATAATATCTTCTATTTTGTATTTTTTCACTTCATCATAAAACTCTTTTATTTTTGAATTAATATTTATATCTTTACCAAATCTCTTTACTGGTTCGTGTCTAATTCTCGTAAGTTTCAAAGTAAAATTATTATCATTAATTACTCTAAAAATCTGCGTTGTAGATAAATTAGCATCTTTGTATTTGTCTTTGAGTTTTTGGTTTAACTCGTGTAATGTGATTGTTTTATTTTTATTAATTTCATCAACTAAAAGCTTAACATATTCTTTTTTAACTTTGTAAGCAATAGGTTTTCTATAATGTTTATTTACATTTCCTTCTTTTTTGTATTGACTAACCCAACGCATTAAACTTCTTGGAGTGCATTTGAATATTTTACAAACTTCTTCTTGGGTTTTATCTTCAACTAAATAATATTGAACCGCAGTTAATTTATAATCATTACTTTTATGGGTAGGCATATATATTATTGAATTATTTTTCTATAAAATTGATTAAATAAAAAATTGAAATGAAATACTTAAACATATAAGTATTATAATATTACAAGATGACAGACAAAAAAGTTATACTCGTTATTGAACCTGAATTATCTATGGAAGATATTAACGCAAGAATAAAACACGAAGTTTGTTATGAAACTTTGGAAGAATTAACTGACGCAAAATTAATGTGTGAATATAAAGATTGTAATTCTGTTAAAAATGAAATAAAAAAACTAAGTGATGTATTGGGAAAATATATTGATGAAGAAACAAAACAAAAAATAATACAAGAATATTTATTACAACTAATACCAGCAGGAACAAAAGGAGTTATAAGAGGAAATAAGTTTAATAATATAGTAAAGCAATTTATCACAAAATTATCATTAGATACAGACCGATTTGAAATTTGTTTTGAAAAAAAATGTGAAGGTCATTTTACTACTGAAATACCAGATTGGTATATTCTGGAAAAATCAACTAATAAAATTATTATTGGTATGAACCAATTAGATTTATGGGGCGGAGGACAGCAACTTAACAGAGGTTCAAAATACATAGAAAATAATAAACATAATAACGAAAATAGTAAGTTATTATGTGTTGTTTGTAATGAAATACAATTTAAAAGCAAAAAAAATAAAGCATACAAATTATTTGAAATTGGTTTTGAAAATAATACATTATGTTATTTGAATAATTTACAAAATATTATTACTTCATACTTTAATTAACATTCTAATAACGGATTGAATTTAAATATTAATTCCTGTTTTGATATGGATTTAGGACCGACTGTATTGTTAAAATCATATGTAATTGTAGATAATTTATTTATATTATCAGTTATAGATTTTCCATTAGTAAATTTTATAAAATAATGTGATTGGATACTTTTTTCATCAATTTTTCTATCTATTGTTCCTGCATTAACACCAACACGACGAAATGAAATATCTGGATTTTCTGTTTTTTCAACAAACATAAAATTAACTGGTTCTAATTTTTCATTTACAACTCTATTAGTTGTTTTTTTTTCCCAAATTTGAAATATACAAGGAACATTATGTTCTACACCATCTACTAAAAATGATTTATCAGGTAAATCTATTTCAAATATAAGATGAAAATTTAATGGAAATGTTTTTTTTAAGCTATCTTTTTTGAAACTTTTAGGTAATATAAATGAAACACTATCACAAAATTCACAAGATTTTTTTATAAATTTAATTGCTAATGAAGATTGACGACCAAATGGAGGATTACCTATTATATGTATTTTACTAAAAGTTTCCTTAATAATGCTATAGTCATATAGTAAATAATCCTGTTTTATTATTTCGTCATTATCAGGTTCCAAATCATAGAATTTAAAATTACTTATTATTGATTTAATACCTGTAATAAAAGAACCATTCCCAGCACTCGGTTCTATAATCAAATCATCAGATTTTATTTGTATATATTTTTTAACGAGATTTAAACATAACTCAACAACAATATCCTTTGTGTAATATTTATCAATAGTATTACGATTTAATCCCTTTGTTTGTTTAGTTTCCATATTAGGTATAGTTTGTTGTTCGGTTAAATTAACAATATTTAAATCAATTTTTTCTTTATTTACAATTGTATTTTCAGGAATTATAGCGTTAAGCTTATCTTCAATTGCCTTATCAATTAAAACCTTAATTTTATCAGCATTATTCTCGCACATATTTTTTCGTTTTTGGTGTTGTGTATAATGTGATTTTTGGGTGAAAGTTTTATAACATTTGTCGCAACTATAATTAACCATTTTAGTTATATACTATATTAATATTTTATTTTTATATAGTTTAACTAAAAATTAACTAAAATAGTTATTCCTTAATTATTCCACTTAAAAATACAAATTTACATTTTAGACAAAATCGGCGTTTGAAATGTAAAAAGGTGTAAAGAGTTTCAATCTTTTTCAATAAAAACTTGCTTAGAAATATTTTTAATTATTTTTTCCTCTTTTTCAAAATCGTTGTCACCGGGACCACCCATAGATTCAACAATAATCTTATTGTATTGATCTGAAACCTTGGAATGATATTTGTTATAATCTGGATGAATTTCTTTAAATTTAGGAATTAAATTTTGATTTTTAAATGCTACTTTTCTAACAACTTTATGTAATTTCAGTTTCTCTTCATCTTTTTCCCATTTATTTTCATCTTTAATATACATAGTTTCTCTCTTCTTATCCGTACAATGAACTGGTCTTTTATTCACATCAAGTTCTTTGAGATTTTTAGTTATTATGTTAGAGATACCTTCAACATATCCTAATTCTCCAACCTTTTCTAGGTCAGATATTTGTAACTTAATTGAATCAACAAAATCCATAATATTCATAGCATCTTTACATGTTTCATTTAAAAAGAAATTTAGATTAAATGCTTTGTTATGTGAATTTGTATTGTTAGTTGTATTATTATTATTATTATTATTATTATTAATGCCATTTTTAATAACTTCCATAATCATATTTTTAACTTCAAAACTGTCTTTGATTAATGCCAACATTAATTCTTTATCGGTTATTTCATTTTCAGGTTTTTTATTTTCAAAGTTACAATTTTTGGAATGTTTCCAT
>Ga0208439_1000112_pt1 | contig 39145 bp, 76 predicted proteins | sample ColrivemetaGS703_FD_187621 | JGI IMG/M metagenome (GOLD analysis project Ga0208439, IMG submission 187621) | Estuarine microbial communities from the Columbia River estuary - Freshwater metaG S.703 (SPAdes) (version 2) | ecosystem: Environmental > Aquatic > Marine > Intertidal zone > Estuary ...
AACGATCCTCGTCTAGGACAAAGTACAACACTAACAGGACGGTGTATTGCACGTCACATGGCAGCAGAACTTAATCGTGTTATTGCTGGCGAGTATGATCATCGTGGCAAAGCTATTGTTTACGGCGATACTGACTCAACATACTTTAGTGCATATCCTATACTAAAGCAGCAAATTGATGCCGGTGAGATCAAGTGGGACAAAGAAACTGTTATTCAGTATTACGATGCAGTCAGTGAGGAAGTCAACACCAGTTTCCCTAACTTCATGAATCGTGCGTTCCATACAACAATGGAACTGGGTGAAATTATTGCAGCAGGACGAGAGGTGGTTGCTTCTTCTGGTATCTTTATTACTAAAAAACGTTATGCACTGCTGGTATACGATTTGGAAGGTAAGCGTGAAGATGTTAACGGTAAGCCTGGTAAGATTAAAGCTATGGGACTTGACCTCAAGCGTAGTGATACTCCAGGGTATATGCAAGACTTCTTAAGCGAAATACTTATGATGGTTCTTACTGGAGTTGCTGAGGCAGATGTAGTAGAACGTATTGTTGAATTCCGCAAGGAGTTTCGTGCAAAGCCTAGCTGGGAGAAAGGTACTCCCAAGCGTGTTAATAACCTAACACATCACACCAAAGTATTTGTTAACACTGGTAAATGTGGTATTGGACACGCCCTTGCGGCTATCAACTGGAATCGCCTAAAGAAAATGAACAGTGACGCATACAGTATTGACATCACAGATGGTATGAAAACTATTGTATGTAAATTAAAAAAGAATCCAATGAACATTACAAGCATTGGATATCCAACAGACGAGAAACGTATTCCAGAATGGTTTAAAGCATTGCCATTTGATGATGATGCTATGGAAGACGCCATTATTACTAGTAAGATTGACAACCTTATTGGAGTGCTAGAGTGGGATTTGAGCTCTAGTCTGGCAAAAAATACATTTGGTGATCTGTTTAGTTTTGGATAATTAAAATATGAACATAAAAGAAAATTATGCGTGTTTATACACCGCAGGACTAAGTGGGACTTGGCTGACATGGTTTATTAACCAACATGCCAACTTTCCAAGATACGAATTTACTAAATTAAAATCACATGGCATGATGACAGACCTTGCCTGTGACGGCGCGACATGGTGCTTTACTAAAGATACCGAAAATGGTTCTAGTGATAAACCAAAAACTTTTGACGAATATATGACTGACTGGGCTATTCCTGAAAGCAAGAATAGAAGTGCAACAAAAAATTGCTGCAAAGTATTACCAGATCACGATTTATCTTGGAATCACCCCCCTGAGGTTTTGAGCAATGTATTGAAACCATTCAGCAGAATCATTGTACCATATATACCTGCAGATAGTCCTTTTGTAGACATGTACGCAAAACGTAATAGATATATGTGGCACGAAAACTTTGCTGATGATTTTGGAATCGCAGATTACACTTCAATGATCACAGGAGTTAAAGAAGATATCAGTCGCGGACATTATCACAAATTTGGTAAAAATGTTCACACTGTGAATCTCCATAATTTGTTAATGTGTGAGCAGTGGGAATATTCTAACTTAGCAGCAGCCATTGACGAAGATCATCTAGACGGCTGGGAGGATCATGTAAATGCATATAGACAGCAGTTTATTTGTCGTGACTGGGGCAGTATGTACGACAGACTAATGGAAAATAGTGAAAAAAATTCAAAATAACTCTTGACAAACCAAGACACTTTGCTTATATTAGTATTGTAAGCAAAGGAGAACTGCTATGAACATGGGTACCAAAATTAACGAACTAATTAAATCTCAGGGCTTTGATCACCACGCATATCCAGGACGCACTTCTTCCTACACCACCAAGACTGGGTTGCAGATTATGATGTTTGCATATACTAAAGGTGCTACGCATTTTGACATTGACCAACAAGCTGACGGCAACTACAAAATTAGCACTGGACTTAAACCTCAGGAAACCGTGCTTGTTGCTGACATTGCAGAGAGCGATGTCGCTACAATGTTTAAACAGATTATTGAAAAATATATCCCTGCAGAGTAAAAAAGTTGTTGACACCAAGACACTTTGGTGTTAGATTATATATGTAAGCAACGGAGATAGACATGCTACTGAACGATATGAACACTGCAATTGAAGTCCTTGTTGAAGCTATTAAAACTGACTACCGCGAATACACTGAACGCAGTGCTGTTGCCCGCGGCAAGCGTGAAGGTACTGCTGGAGAACTAAGTGACATTAACCGCCGCATGATTGCAGAGTTTGAAGCTGGCGTGCGTGTTGAAGAAGGTCGCAAGTACGTTAAGATTGTAAAAGGCGGCAGCGTCTGGGGCTTTGTTGTTAAAGCTGATGGCGGCAAGTTCAAGCGCGGTGACATTCTTAAAGCTGCTAGCTGGGCTAGCCCTGCTACTAACCATGCTCGTGGAAACGTTTTTAATGGGTACCGGATCCAGTGGACCGGCCCTACTACATGTAAGGAGAACTAATATGGGTGCTGTTGTTGGCTGTTCGGTGTTCTTTGTAGTGCTGGTACTGATTACCGCTGTTTATGAAACCTTTTTTCTGAAAGACAAATAAGATGAAATATGCTATCATTGCGTGTGTTGGTTTGCTGAGTGCGTGTTCTAATTTTGATGCTCCGCTACAAGATCATCTTGAAGCCGAACGTGACTTTCATGCTCACCAACAATATCTGGAAAGCATCTATAACCTGGACAATTACGATCCAGAATATGTTGATGACTGCCTATACTACGAAGATGTAGTCTGCGAATTTGAATGAGGACAATAATTGACTGACATAAAATATTATTGTAATTCAGCAGAGGATGTCCCAGGGTGGACCGATCCTTTACAACATGAACATTATTGTAAAATTGTAGAGCAGTTGCCTGAAAACCCTGTTTTCTTAGAAATCGGATGCGGATGGGGGAAAAGCACGTGGGCATGGATGGACGTTCTGCCTCCAGAGGCAGAACTTTATATAGTAGATTTGTTTTGGGAAGATTGGTCTACCATGCTTCCAAAAAACAAGAATGCACTACTAGTAAAAGATAGCGAAAAATGTTTAGCATACATGGATCAAGAAAATGCAAAAGGAAAGAATCAACGAGACTTCTTTGAAGAGTTTATATCTCAACACAAAAACCATCATATATTGAAACATATTTATGAAGGAGATTTTTCAGATCTTAAATGGGAATTAGACAAATTAAAGCCACGTATCAATGGTGTTTATTTAGATGGTGGGCATTTGTATGATCAAGTATATAACCAACTTGAATACTTTCTAGATGTTCCTGTATTATGCGGTGACGACATTTATCATGACAGTGTTAGACACGCACTGTGGGATTGGGCAAAACAATATCGACGAGCGCCCAAAATTATTCCTAGTGTCAATTTTTTTGTCGCCAATTATATCAGTTGACAAAATTCTATAATTCGGATATTATACAAGTATGAACATGAATATGAAATTAAAATTACTCGTAATAGGCCATGGACGACATGGTAAAGATACAGTATGTGAAATACTTAGCGATAAGTATGGCTATAGCTTCGAATCGAGTAGCCGCTTCTGTAGTAAACTGTTTATCTATAATGATCTAAAGGAAAAATATAGATACCTTGATGAAGAACAATGTTATGCTGACAGGCATAATCATCGAGCAGAATGGTATGATGCTATCTGCAATTATAATGTACCTGACCCGTCACGTCTAGGCCGTGAGATTTTTAATGCCCACGATATCTATTGTGGGTTGCGAAATAAAAAAGAATTTCACGCCATGAAAAACAGTGGCGTGTTTGATTATGCTATCTGGGTTGATCGTGGTGATCAATTGCCGCCAGAGAACAAAAACAGCATGAGTCTAGAACAATGGATGGCGGACTTCACTATTGATAACAACGGCACACTGTCTGATCTAGAGTTTAATGTGCGGCAGCTAATATCACATATTGATCCCTACAGTGTACAAGATGCATAAGCGTGAAGTCATATCACAATATTTTAGTGATGACGAATGTAGAGAAGCCATTATCTTTGATCGTAAATCTGGTGAAACGTACAGATTAAAACACGGCAGTGATCGTGCAGTGACAGTTAGTGAACAACTGTCAATATTTACAATAGATTTCTTCGAGGATAAACGTTACGTGGGTAGTCTAAGTTATCCCGATAACAATCTGACATATGTAGAAAATGCTGCGGAAAACTGGGTGACGTATGTCATGGGTATAGATACTATAAAAAGACATGAAGTAGGAAAAATATGAATACTATCTCGATTGCAACTGTTGACTGGCATTTTGACGATTTATCGCCATCTATCGAGGATGGTAAACGAACAGAGTTGTCTGACATTACCTTTCGCGAAGCACTTGTACTAACAGAGTTCTTTGTTGATGAGGGTAGTCGACCTGTTGAGTTTATTGATCTCCTACGTCGAAGAGAATATGACGCACGTGAAATTAACAGCCAACATCTGAAAAATGCCAATGAAATTATTCTTTACTGGCAGTTTGAAATGATGAATCGCAAGCTCATGGGAGAAGAAATTCGATGGCCTATTCGTAGAAGTGGCGATAACTGGGCAGCGACAGTTGCACAGCTAGTGGCACGACCTGATGAACGAATTGCAGTTGATGAGCGCAGACTGGTTTCCAACTTGCGTCATTTCACACAAATCAACAAGCGTTATGATGATTATGCTGCGTTGTATAAGACAGTGGATCGTTCAGATACACAATATACAGGTAAACTACAATACGTAGAGCATTATGCTCATAACACTGCACAATCAAATAAAGATGTATATGTGTTCCGTCGTGAAGACAACTGCCTGATGTTCTGGACATTCAATAAGAAATATGACTACAATACACAAGCTATTGTAGATTACATTTTGGACAAAGATAATGGTGTAATGAATATTGACACCTATGCTAAACCAAAACGTATTCATCGTAGCCTTTACGTCAGCGAAGTCACCAGTGTACTCTCTATGTTTGATCCAAAAAAAATTCAAAATAACACTTGACAAACCAAGACACATTGCTTATATTAGTATTGTAAGCAAAGGAGAACGATATGAACACTGCTACCATTATCCGAGATCAAATTCGTGCGCTGGACCGTTTTGCGTTTGGTGCTTGGGGGACTAAAGACATGGTTAACATGGGCGATGGTCTCAAGTTTAAAACATCTGGTATGGTACGCTGGAAGGGTCAGGTTTATGTCAAGTATGATGCTGGACAAGACCTGTACAACGTTGACTTCTTCCGTATCCGCAAAGCTGAAGTAAAATATGACCAGCGTCTTGAAGGCGTGTTTGCTGAAGATCTGGTTCGTGTTATTGACGAGGTAGTAGGATAATGGAAAACATCATCGCTTATTTTAGCAATCCAAATGGTTGGCTTGGGGCTGGTCTTGGGATCGTGTTATTCGCTATGGGATACTGGCGGGGGCTTAATCGCGGTATGGGTATGTTTGGAGCAGTAATCACTGCAACGATTGACGACCTTAGCCGCCAGGGTTATATTCGTACCTGCCGTAACTTTAACGCAGAAACTGGCGAATGGGAAGTTGATCTCCTCAAGTATGATGAGGAATAAGAAGAAAAATACTGTGGCCAGAAGACGATAATTTTATTGACAATTGTTTTGATTTACCATATAGTAAGCAAGTAAACAGAAAACAAAACAAGAAAAGGAAAGAGCAATGATGCTGCCCTTGGCAATGCTTGGCCTAGTTGTAGTAGGCGCTGTAATCGGTGCAGGCGTGTATCACCTAATCACAAACGTAACTATCAAACGAGGTAAACGGCGATGAATCGTCCTGATCCCAAAGACTATACTTCTCAATATCAATTCGACCGCGATATGCGGGATTATCAAAAATACATGGAGCATAAGCAAATGACTAAAACTATCGTAGGCGGTGGTATCGCCACAACTGTTGCACTGGTAGCACTGACCATCGTTGGTGGTAGCTGGTACACAGTTGACCAAGGTGAGCGTGGCGTAGTGCTTCGCAATGGTGCTATCACTGGCACTGCTGAACCAGGCCTTGGCTTTAAGATGCCACTTATTGACCGTGTGGTCGATATTGATGTGCGTACACAAGCAAAAGTATATGAAAATGTTCTTGCTTACTCACGTGACCAACAAACTGCGGGCCTAACACTAAGTGTTAACTATCGTGTTCCTTCTGATCAGGTTACCACTGTATATGAAAATTACGGCAGTGTAGACGCACTTGCATCACGTATGCTTGATCGTCAGGTATACGACGAAGCTAAAAACGTGTTTGGTCGCTTCAATGCACAGACTGCTATTCAAGAACGTAGCCGTCTTGTAGCAGAAGTACAATCCGCTATTCAAGCGGCGGTAAGTGGCCCAATCATCATTGAAAGTGTGCAGATTGAAAACATTGACTTTGATGATGCATATGAACGTGCGATTGCGGCACGTATGGAAGCAGAAGTTGAAGTTGCACGTATTCAGCAAAACGCAGAACGTGAAAAGGTTACCGCTGAAATTACTGTGATCCAAGCACAGGCATCTGCTGATGCTAAACTTGCACAAGCACGTGCAGATGCAGCAGCAACACGCCTACGTGGTGATGCAGAAGCAGACGCAATTCGCGCACGTGGTGACGCACTTCGTGAAAATCCCAACCTGATTGGGCTTGTACAAGCAGAACGTTGGAATGGTCAGCTACCCACTACAATGCTACCAGATTCAACTGTTCCGTTCATGAATATGAATCAGTAAACATATACAAAAATAAAAATGAAAAAAGTGGGCTACGGCTCACTTTTTTTGTTGACAACCAAGACGTTTTGCTGTAATGTATAAAGGTAAGTTAAAAGAGGATGCGAAAAATGGGTATGGCTCGTAAAATAGATGGCGTATGGTTGGTGCGTGATGAATTCGTGGTTAGCCGTTACGATTTTGAAGGCACTGCCGATGAAGTAAAAGCCTGTATTGATTTGGCAGTGGACAAAGCTCGTAACATGGGCATGGTCGGCGAAGGTCGGTTTGATCTGACTACTGAGCGTGACTATTACGGTAGTTATGAAATCGTTATAACTTACTACTTTGAGCGTTTGGAAACCGACAAAGAAAAAGACAAACGTGAAAAACTGGAAGCCAAGATCAAAGCTGATGCCGCTGCAAAACGGAAGAAGGCGGCTGCAATGCGTAAGTTGATAAAAGATGCTGAGTTCGCTGAATACGAACGGCTGAAAGCAAAGTTTGAAGGGATGTAAGAATAATGCTTGTAGTATTTGATATTGATGGCACTCTTGCCAACATTGAACATCGTCTTGATTATGTTCGTAGCAAGCCCAAGAACTGGAAAGCGTTTGACGCTGGCATTCCGAATGACAAGGTGAACTATCCTGTAGCGGAAGTATTTCACGCACTGAGGGCTGCTGGTAACGAAATCATCTTTGCCAGCGGTCGTAACGAGCGTAGTCGTGATGCTACAATGACTTGGCTTCAAGGCAATAACCTCTGGGATTATCGTGCTAAACTCTACATGCGTAAGGCAGACGACTTCCGTAGTGATGATATTGTGAAGCAGGAAATCCTGGATCAAATCATCATTGACTATGGTAAGAAGCCTGATATGGTTTTTGATGACAGAAAGAGAGTTGTCGATATGTGGCGTGATAACGGTATCTTTGTGTTCAACGTCTACCAAGGTGAGGAGGACTTCTAATGTTTGGAATCGGCTTTGCTATTTTGATTGCAGGCTTTGTTATTGCTGATGCGATTATGTTTGTTAACGGTTATAGAAGTTACATCTTTTGTGCCAAAACAGAACAGGAAAAATCAGTTCGCCGTGCTTGGTTTAAGGATCGTGGTATTGAATGGGATGAGAAAAAATGAGTAAACCTATTTGCACTGTAATGGTAGGTTTGCCTGCAATGGGCAAAAGCACTCGCGTTAATGAAATGGTAGCTATGGACTTGGATGAGTTTGTGTATAGTACCGATCGATTTATTGAAGACGCGGCGGCGCACTTTGGCAAGACTTACGATGATGTGTTTGAGGACAACATCGAATGCGCAACCAAGTCAATGAATGAGTTACTTGATATTGCGATTAAAGATGGAATGGATATCATTTGGGACCAAACCAATCTTGGTGTTGGTAAGCGGCGTAAGATTATCAATCGTATGAAGCAAGCTGGTTACCAAGTGCGTGGTGTGTGCATCATTCCTCCTGAATCAGGTTGGCTTGATGACCAGAAAGTTTGGGCTAACCGCTTGCGTAATCGCCCTGGTAAAACTATTCCACAAAACATCTTGACAAACATGTTCGAATCGTTTACAGTGCCTACTGTGAGTGAAGGTTTTGATATGATTACCTTCTATAACATGCACGGTGCCTTGCTTGGCATTGATTATGGAGAACAAGAATGAAAAAGTATGTTGTTGAAGTGTTTATTGCAGATCAGAAAGTAAAGCAGTATGTAACTGACTTTTTGGATATTGCCGAAACCATCGCAGACAATATTGCGGACGATATCATGTACACTCGCATTAAAGAAGTAGAACTTGGAGAATAGTATGCACTATCAGTTTCCTATTATTGAGACCATAGATGATGTGCTTCCGCATATCGAAGGGCGTGATGAATTTATTGTGGCAGAACGTGAAGGCTACACTGTTATCAACTATGTTGTAGCAATGGCTGATACGTTTGACATGACTGGTCCTGACGACTTGGGTGGTGCTATGCGCCGTGAGTGCCGTGGGCTTATCTTTGATGCTGATGGCAATCTTATGTCGCGTCCGTTCCATAAGTTCTTCAACGTGAATGAACGTAAGGAAACGCAAACTCATGAGATTGATATGTCCCAGCCTCACGTGATTATGGAAAAGATGGATGGTTCTATGATTCGTCCGTTGCTGGTTGATGGCTACTTGCGTCTTGCTACAAAGATGGGTGTGACTAACGTTGCGATGGATGCAGAGGCGTGGCTTGCAAAGCACACTCACACTGAGCATTTGAAGCAGTGGTTGCGTTGGTGTATGGATATTGATGTTACTCCAATTTTTGAGTGGGTAAGCCCGTTCAACCAGATTGTTATTGCATATGAAGAAGCTGACCTTGTGCTGCTTGCGTGTCGTGATAACGAAACTGGTGAGTATCATATGCCTGATACTTGTCCGTTTAACACTGTTACTACTTACGGTTCGATGGATGGAAACATCATTGAATACATTGACCGTCAGCGTGGCAAAGAGGGCCGTGAAGGTGATATCATTCGTTTTGCGGATGGGCATATGCTGAAAGTCAAGAACGATTGGTATGTGCGTATTCACAAGACTGTGGATCGCATTGTGTTTGATCGCAACATTGTGAACTTGATTATCAATGAAGAAATCGACGATGTTATGCCGATGCTGCCTGTTGTTCAGGCTAACCGTGTTCGCAACTTTGAAATTCGTTTTTGGAAAGCATTCAAAGTAAAAGAAGACCAACTTCTTGCAGATCGTGATATTGCACGGCAATTGTATGATGATGATCGCAAGCGTATTGCATTAGGGTTTATTCCTACTCTAGAGCGTAAAGAAGATGCACAGTTCATCTTCCGTATGCTTGATGGAAGCAACGTTCGTGACTTGCTGTTGGATCATGTTCGTAAGAACATTTTTACTAACGTCAAGTGGGATGCTTGTGCAGAATGGATGGGGATGTAAAAATCCCCATCTTTATTTTAAATAAATACTTGCAGGGAGAAGTATCATGGAAATATTTTTTATCTGGGCAACCAGCGTAGCATTATCACTGCTTTGGTTTTTTATAATTCTAAAAATAGGTAAACATACAGTAGGCAAAGATGCAAAACTCTGGCAAATTTTAACATTTTTAGTGATCGCAGGTCCTATAGGCTGGATAACAATTTTTATAATTATTGCTTATGAACTAGTAGATCAGACATTCAATCTCAAGAAAAAATCACAGAAAAGATAAATAATATTATAGAGATACAATATCTCAAGACAAATTTTTAGGAGAATTAAAAATGGTAGCAAAAGTAAATGACAACTGGGATCTAGACGGCCAAGGTATTGGTAACGTAACACACATCCTAGAAGTAGACACAGGCGCAACAACTGTAGAAGCAGCAGTAAAAGCTCTACAAATCACACACGTTGTAGTAGGCATTTCAGGTAACTTCGTTGCAGTACAAGGTGACGCAACACCAGCAGTAGCAGACGTAGCAGTAGTAGTTACATTCGCATAATAAAAACTATTTTTTAAGTTTTAAGGCCCAGTAGAAATACTGGGTCTTTTTTTGACTTTTTTAAACTTTTTTCAGAAAAACTCTTGACAACCAAAACATCTTACTGTAGAGTATAAGAGTAAGTTAAGAAAACTGGAGAAGAAGATGAAAGTTACTGTTCAGCACATCAACCAAGATCGCGACACTGGCAATGTTCTTGGGTTTGATAATGTCGCAGAAGTTAATGTGTGGCACACTGAGGACATTGACGAAGCACTTGAATATGCTTACCGCTACACCAACAACGTTGATGGCTCGTGGAGTATGAAGATTGGTTCTGATGCCAACGACGATGTAACTGTTCTTGCTCCGCTCCCAGTTGTCAATGGTCGCACTTACGGGCTGCGTAGCACTTCAATGTTTGACTGTATGGTAGTGAACGGCAAGACCTACAAAGTCGCAATGATTGGATTTACAGAAGTGGAGAAAGTCTAATGGATCGTTTGACCGAGAAACGAATTGACAATGTGCAGCGAGTGTTGTATAACACTCGTAGAGGCACTTGGGCGCATACTTACTGGACTCAGGTGCTAAAAGCACTTGTTCGCAAACTTAATCGTGAGGCATGAATGTTTAAATACATCCTTCTAACAGCCGTAGCAACCATGCTAGGCGCATGTACTGTTGAGACAGTAAATGTGTACGAGCATACACATCATGTGCATACTGGTCGCTACCATACAACTCCGCATTGTAGTTGGCAATTATACGACCCACGTATTACACCTTGGGCTAACGAGCAACTGCGTAAAGAATATACACCACAGCAACTTGAAAGAATGGGGTTTCAAAATCAATGGACATGCGTAGAGAATCACTAATCCAAGCAATTGGAATGACAGAGCAAGATGCAGAAGAGTATTCTACTGATTTCTTGTTCCAGACTTATGTAGAACTACATGAATTTCATAAAACTACAGACGATATGATTGAACAGATGCTGGAGGTATCTTACTTCAAAACGCTAGAATAAATAACTATATGAAAATAGCATATATTTTTGATGTTGATGGGACACTTACTCCTAGTAGACAACAAATTGATCCAGAATTCAAAGAATATATGATGGCGTTTTCCAAAACGCACGACACATATATTGTTACTGGAAGTGACAAAGCTAAAACTGTTGAACAGATTGGTGAAGATTTGTTCAACAGAATCATTCGAGCCTACAATTGTGGCGGGAATGATGTATGGGAAGGCGAGGATAATATCTACACTGATATGTGGACCTTACCCGAAGAACCATGGAAGTTTTTAGAAACACGCCTAATTCACAGTCCTTGTACAACAAAAACAGGAAACCATTTTGATATACGCCCAGGCATGTTAAACTTTAGTATACTTGGTCGTAACGCTACACTAGAACAGCGTCACGCTTATGTGGAATATGATACTAAGACACAAGAACGCAAACTGCTAGCTGATGAATTCAACAGCTATTTTAGTGACAAATACGATATAGCAGGTACTCTTGGCGGTGAGACTGGTATAGATATTTCAGCCCGTGGCAAGGACAAAGGACAAATTCTAAAAGACTTTGACAAGTATGATGAAGTTGTATTCTTTGGTGATCGTACAGAACCGGGTGGAAATGATTACGCTCTAGCCAAACTTATAATTGAAGCTGGCCGCGGATATGTATTTCAAGTTGATCACTGGGTTACCACCTATAAAACATTATTGAATATTGAATAAAAAATATAAGCAAAAAATTGCTTATAATATACCGTTTTTTTATCTTGACACTTATTTCATATTGTGTTACCGTTAAATACGGAACTAATAACACAAGGAAAGAAGTATGAATAGAAAAAGACTTGTTCTTAACACTTCTTCACTCTTACTAAATGTAGTAATGATTGTTGGGTTGGTAATGATTGGCAATGCAAAGGCGCTTGGTACGCCTGATGCAAGTATAGATGAGATGCCACTAATTGTTAATTCAGACCAGATAATCATTGTTAAAGAGATTGAAGTCGTAGAGAAGGACGTTTTTGTTTCAGAACTAACTCCAGAGATGGAGGCTGAACGAGATGAGTTTATTAACAATCCAGAGATGACTGGCCTAGAAGAAGAATTTTGTCTAGCACAAAATATCTACTTTGAAGCAAGTATTGATAACCTAGCAGGCAAAGCTGCGGTCGCCAATACAGTTCTTAATCGCGTGGCTGTTGATGGATATCCTGACACTGTTTGTGGGGCCATCCATCAAGGTGAACGTGATGCAAATGGTAACATGATACGCAATCGCTGCCAGTTTAGCTGGTATTGCGATGGCAAAAGTGATGTAGTCCCTGCCAGTGAAAACTGGGAAGAATCCAAAGCTCTAGCATGGGACATGCTTAACACTGATCAATATCGTGGACTTGCCGAAGGTGCAACGCACTACCACGCAACTTATGTGAATCCCAGTTGGTCACGCCATACAGATATGACTGAGGTCGGTAGAATCGGCGCTCATGTTTTTTATCGTTGGGATGCATGAATAAAGATCAAGTAATCAAATCAGATTGGTTTACAAAGTTTCACATTGGAAATGACGCACCAGGTGTGCGTCATTTTCGTGACGATGTAGAAGAATATCTGTGGGAAACAAAAAAGGACAAGGCAGTAGAACTTGGATGGACTGCTGACAACGTCACGTACCATTTTAACAGCATGGGCTATCGAGGTGGTATAAGTCCTGGCGATGGAGTACCTGCGGGTTTTGGGTGTAGCTGTACATTTGGCACTGGGGTAGACGAGAGACACCACTGGCCTGGAATAATGGGTATCGCCAACTGCGGGCAACCTGGTAGCAGCAACGACAAGATAGCACGACTGGCGGTTAGTTATGTGAACACATACAAGCCTAGAGAAATATTCATTTGCTGGACATATTCACAACGCCGTGAATGGGTAGATGAGCATGGTAATGTAATTGGCTTTAAAAACACTACCCCGGCGGAAGCTGCACAAATGATGGCACAAAAATTTGTTAGCTGGGACAATGCTCATTTATACCTACAGAACGAACTCTGGGACGAATACAATTACACAAAGAACCGTATGTTTGTTGAAAGCTATTGTACTGCAAACAATGTTAACTTATATCAAACCAGTATGCTAGAGCAGGATCATACACTATATCCTTATAGTAGAGACCTAAACCATCCGGGTCCATTATGGCATGTAAATATTGCTGCATTGTTTCAGGATATGAGTTATGGAAATTAACACTGACGTATTAGAACGCTGGCTAGCTAACCACAGACGTTTAGGCGGGCATGTATTCCTTGTCCACGATACATACGCACTCGTTGGTTCTCCAGGGCAATACGTAACAACATTATACGATAGTTTTAAGAAATTATCCTTTGAAACAGTAAATGAATTTGTGGCGGCTGGGGTCACTGACAACAATATGCAACACCGCGATATACTGGAAGATGCTAGTAAGATACACTATCTTAGAGGGCAAATAAGGGCCCGTAGGCTGTCGTTCCGTCCACAGCTACTACATGAGCCGTGGCACAATCGCTGGCGAGTACACCCAGGCAGCGGGCGGTATGCAGCAATGTGGTTAGAAAATCCAACAGAATGGCTGCGCAGTATTTACATTTATTTTAACGAGCCCGGGTTTAAGATACCAGAGTGTGCTACTGCAATAGACTTACACGATATCTCTGCATTTATTAAAGCCATAACTTTAACTGAGTCTAATATAGACTTTACTACACACCCTGCATTTGAGCGTTCTGACAGAGACACTGAGTGGCACCCTGATATTGTGCCTGACAAAGACTGGCAATTCTTACGTTACAGTGAAGGCAAATCGTTTCTTAGTTATAAGCAAGCATGGCGTGAAACTGCACTTGATCTATGGCTATCACTGAATTGATAAGTTGCTTGATACGTATGCGTACATATCCCAACAAATTTCAGCATTAATAACTAACCATAAACTATGTCTATCTGGATTAGTATATGCATTGAAAAGCGTATGTTCAAGAGTTGTGTTAATAGCATACAAGCTGCCGTTATTCCAGTTGAGAGTTTTATCTTCAATCATAAAACGGAACCACGGGGTCTCAGTGTTTGCGAGTGGCATGATGAGTCTAAATGTATTTTGTGTTAGCTTTTGACTGTCGCGGTGCGGTGGGAAATACCCGCCCGGCGGAACTCTTAGAATATGTGTGCGATTAATCCATGGTAGTATAGGATCAAGCAATTCCTGTAGATCAACACACGCATGGTATACTGGGGTAGGAACAACAAAGTCCTTTTCACTCCAGTTAGTACCATGTGTATTATTCCATTCGATTAAACTACTGATTGCTGGACCTGGCTTGTTTACACCATCTTCATTGAGTATGCATAAACCTTGGCGGGGTATCCAGTATTTAAACTCATTGTATTGATACCATTTGTCGTCAAACTGTTTTAGATCATTAAGTAATCTAGTTGTGTTGACAGTCTTACTAAGTCGTATTTGATTGCCAAATTGAAATATGCTCTGGGCTGTTACTTCTTCCATATTATCCTCATATGTTATCTTTAAATAACTACATATAAATACTTATGCTTGACAAAGCAGCGCATTTATCGTAATATGCTACTAAGAGGACTGCAAACGGATCGACCCTCTATAAATATTCCGCTCCTGTCAAGAGGTGATATAATGACATCAGTACAACCAGTAACTTACAAGTATGTAAGTACAAAAGAGTATGTGGACGCTTTTCCATGTGCGTATAGACAATGGCGTGCAGACTCACATTGCAATACAATCCATGGATATGCGTTTAGCATGAAGTTTTACTTTGGTACCAATGATCTAGATGTCCGTAACTGGGCAATGGATTACGGCGGACTGAAAGAACTAAAAAAGATTCTAGAAGATCAATTCGATCACACCCTGCTAGTATCTGAAGATGATCCACATATGGACATTTATAAAGAACTAGAAAAGCGCAAACTAGCAAAACTAACCATTCTCCCAAAGCTAGGGTGCGAGGGACTTTCTGATCAGCTATACAAGTTTGTTAACGGAGTATATATCCCAGACATGTTGGGACAGGCTGAAGCAGAACGCCTCTGGTGCTTCCGTGTAGAAGTTCGTGAGACACAAGCTAACATGGCTTACAGAGAAGGCCACCGTGAATGGAACGAAAATCTATTTGAATGAGACTAAAATTTAAAACACGCGAAGACAAGTTGTCTGAGCTATCACAGTATCTACCTGATGGTGACTTTATTGCAGTTTTTGGCACCAGTCACACCAGTGGGGTATGTAAGCGTGGAGATAGTGAAGCTATCTCCCGCGAAGACATCTGGGCAGAACAGGTAGGTGCTGCACTAGGATTACCTGTATTCAATGCTAGTATGCCTGGTAATGACAATGATACCATTGTGCAGCAGATGATTGATTTCTTAGATGTACCAGGCGCACGTGAAAGATGTAAGCGTGTAATTTGTGAATTAAGAATCGCTGAGGGTACAACACGAATGAGTCGTGATCTACTAGGAGACTTTGGTGTATTTCGTCGTGCAGAGTTTGTACCTCAACTAACCAATTGCTATAGTGTTCCAGCAAAAACAGTTGTTGATCCAGAAGACGGCGGACTAGTAGGACACACCACAATCACTGATAAATTACTGGTGAGGTTGCCTACCTCATTTAAGCGACAGGATAAAAAACGTCAATATCAACTGTTGCTTGATATGCTGCCAGATATTATTGATACTCCAGCGCCAAGCATGTACGATGTAGTCATGGATGTGCTAGACAATTTTATCAATTATGAAAACATTTCTATGTTGCCTTTCATCAAAGACTACAATTTTGTAAAAACAATGAATGCTATCTGGAGATGGAATGGCATTCCTTTCAATTGGTTCTGCTGGGATGAACACGCACAGTTTGGTGATCCAACAGATGACTTTAAAGTCGTACGTAGTGCATTCAAACAGGTTACGGACGTATTTGATACTGAAGTGAAACTGCTAGCGGGATCAGCACACAAGCACTGTAGTAAATCCTTGCCATCTGATACTAAATTTTCAGATTTTAATTGTGAGTGTGGGCATCAGAACGAAGTTATGCACAAGTTTGTTGCTGAACAGATTATCAAGGAAATTCAAAATGTTTGATTTGCCCAATGTACCTTTTATTGCGGTATTTGGGACCAGCCATACCTACGGATCATGCCAGTATAACGGTAAGACAGAAATAGAAGAAAGAGAGATATGGGCATCTATTGTTGGTAGCAACGCAGGATTGCCAGTGGTAAACTTAGGTACCCCAGGTATATCTAATTTTACCATTATACAACAAATACTTGATTTTTTAAAAATAGAAAATTCAAAAAACTGTGTACTTGCATTGCTTGAAGTTAGGCAACGTGAGAGACTGTTTATCATGTCTGCAGATGTAGGTAGCCCCGTACAACAAATACTAAAAAACGATTTCCAACCTGAAGTTATAGCAGGTAGATATTATAGCAAGTTGGAAGAATTTAAAAACCTTCACCGTAATTCCATCCTACAGCGAGTAGACTCATCAATGCCAGTTGTTAATGATGTAACACGCAACAGAGCGTTATACGATCGACTTTTGCGCACGTTAGCATTTATCAATGATGAAATTATACCCAATAGTATTTTTGATTCTCTAGATACGAGAGCCGCTTTTGAGAGGGAATTCAATATTGGAAGTATTTCACAAAAAGCAAGAGATCTGTATCATATAAGGACAATGATAGACATTTTAAATTTACGTAATATTCCTTCCAAATGGTTCACAATGGATTTATTCATTAACAAAAATGAAGAGGAGGAATACGACACTCTAGTACGTAAATTTGAAAAGGCGGCAGGTATATCAAACAATCTCATTGATGGACTGCGTTATGGGGCATACCAAATGTATGAAAAAGATACCAAGAACACCCCTAGCACTTGTGACTGTGGACACTATATGCCAGACTTCCATGTATGGGTAGCAGAAAAAGTATGCAGTGAAGTAAAGGACATTCTGTGTTAGAATCACAAATTATAGAACATTTACGTGATGTATATGATCCTGAGATCAGTATAAACGTATATGATTTAGGACTAATCTACGAAATAAATATTGACGAACAACAAAATCATTGTAATATTGTTATGACACTAACTAGTGCCTTCTGCCCGGCGGCGGATGATATTATAGCTGATGTACACCAAGCTGTTACAAGTGTTATGAAAACATGTGATGTAAAGGTTACATTTGATCCGCCATTTGATCCTTCAATGATGAGTGATGATGCAAAAATAATATTGGGTTTTGAATAAAAAGGAAAAGTAAATGACATTTGTAGTAACAGATGCTTGTATTAAATGTAAGTATACGGACTGCGTGGCTGTCTGCCCCGTTGACTGTTTTTATGAAGGGGAGAATACACTAGTAATCAACCCTGATGAATGTATTGACTGCGGGGTCTGTGAACCAGAATGTCCTGCAGATGCCATCCTTCCAGATACTGGTGAAGAAGGTAAACGCTGGGTTGAGTTTAATGCTAAGTACAGCGCCATGTGGCCAGTGATTACACAACAGCGTAATTCACTACCAGATGCTGACTCCTGGAACCCAGCGAAAGGATATACGGGTGGCAGTAAACTAGAACACCTAAGCGAAGCGCCAGGACAGGGAGATTAATCATGCTAGCAAGTTTTACAATTACACTAATTGAGTGTCTAGAGATTGCACTTATTACTCTACTACTAACTAGACTGTCTAATCCAATGCGTCTATATCTATACGGGGCGATTGGTCTAGCGGCTGGCTACGTTGCGAGTGTTGCATTGCATGAAGTTATTGAAGACTACGAATGGCTAGGGTATGCTATCCTTAGTGCTATGTTGTTTTATTTGTTCTTGCGTGGCAAAGACATGGCAGCCCATGTTGCAGAACACGTTAATGAAATCAAACATCTTAGTAAAGAGATTGTAATCTTTGTAACAGTGCTAACTGTATATGCACGTGAAAGTTTTGAGATCTTTAGTGCGCTGTTGCTAAACGAAAACGCAAGCTGGCTAGCAGCAGGCTTAGCCGCAGTTGTTGCAGTAATTGCTTTCTTTGTGGGTAGAACCGTTAAAACAGTTAACAAGTTTATTTTTACTTGGGGACACTGGGCATACTTGGCACTTGCACTATGGTTTGGTTATGAAGCACTGGAGCACCTACATTGGCTGTAAAAGTTTTCTTCATCGCCAAAGTCAAAGACCTCAATAGCGAATACAAGGACATGAGTAAACGTATTCGTGAACTAGGAACAAATCATCCTGGATTTATCAGCATTGAGAGCGAAGAAATTGGCGATGTTGAAATTACTGTTAGCACTTGGCGCAGTAAAGAAGATGTAGCAGACTGGGCAAGAGACCCAGAACACGTAGAAGCAAAAAAACGTGCCATGGAATGGTACGAATGGGTACGTGGAATTCATGTGGAGACAATAGATGAGATATAAATCAACAGATTATATTAGAACTGTACCAGACTATCCAGTCACTGGCGTAAATTTTTATGACATGAATAGCTTGTTTGCCAGTGAAATGTGGGGTTGTGTTGTCTCACAAATGGCAGCAGATATGGAACACGGCAGTGTTTTTGGGCATGTTACACATATCGTAGGTATTGAAAGCCGCGGCTTCGTAGTAGGACAAGCATTAGCTAGCGAAATGCTTAAACCTTTTGTAATGGTGCGCAAAGCTGGCAGCAAGTATCCTGGAAAGCTGTTAACTGAAAGTTATTACACTGAATACAGCACTGACGCACTAACGCTACAAGAGGGCATCTTAGGGCATACTAGCCGTGTTCTTATTGCTGATGACTTAATTGCCACTGGTGGAAGTATGCTGGCAACTAAACGTCTTGTAGAACAAACTGGTGCCAAAGTAGTTGGCGGAACAGCAGTTATTAACTTAAAATACTTAAATAGTGTAGAATTAGAAAATATGCACCTAGTGTGCGGGGAGGATGTATTGCGATGATTAAAATTAGTCCAGAAGCAGAGACACATTTAAAAACTATTCAAGACAGTGAAGGTAAGTTGCCTAAACTGAGCGTTGCTGGCGGCGGATGCGCAGGATTCAAATATGTATGGGATTTAATCACTGAAGAACAGATTGATGAAATGGCAGACGAAGTTATAACCCTAGATAACGGCGGCACTTTCGTACTTGATGGTTACAGTCTTATGTTTCTATATGGTATGGAACTTACACTTAACAAAGGCGTGTTTGGCACTACCCTAGAGATTAATAACCCACAAGCGTCTGCGGGATGCGGATGTGGTGAAAGCGTTAACTTCGATATGGATGCGGTTGCTGCAAATCCGGATAGTTTCCAGATTCCAAAATGAAGCGCATAGCAGTAATAGGATGTAGTCACAGTAGTCATCATAGCTGTGAAGACATTTGGGCTGTGCAAATAGCTCGTAATCACAACGTACACATAGACAACTATGCCACAAGTGGACACGGGGTCATATACTTTGATTTTGTGTTGAAATATATTATAGCAAATAAGATAGAATATGATTGCGTAATATTACAACATACTGGTATAAGCAGGTGGTCAATGCCACTTGAAGGATTTAGTAATAATAGAAAAATGGTTAATAGATCAGTGATGCCAAATTATAACCATATGGCATACGATATCGCAAGAGCAAACATATCAATACCTGTTATGTTTCATACTGCTAGAAAAATGGAAGAAGTGTCTTCCATGTATAATAATTTAGGAACTGTAATTAAAGATAGCCATCACGAGTACCAGATTAATGATGATGGTACCTATAGGAATTTTGCTACTGAATACTTTGATCTTTTTTGTTCTACATTAGAGATATATGAGAAATATTTTAATCATTTCTATCATTTTTCTTTTAAAAATACCAACATAGGAAATATAGACAAACCAAATTTTGAATACTGGCTGTCTAGAAAACACGACGATGTATCAAATTATTACGATAAAACAAGGCACTTGACAAGTGCAGGAAATACTATATTATATAGTGAGTATATTATGAATAGCCCTATAGGCGATTATTTAAGAGGAATAGAATGACCAAACAAGTTGATCTAAACGCATATAAAGATTTCGTAGCAGAAGTTACGAGTGGTGCAAGTAACGATCTAGAAACAATGATCACACGACTTCGCGAACTAAACGAAACTGTTAACATCAGTCTACTAATGACAGGTGCCATTGGTATGAGTGCAGAGGGCGGCGAGTTTGCAGAAATCGTAAAGAAGTGCGTGTTCCAAGGCAAGCCTATGAATGATGAAACTGTGTTCCACATGAAGCGTGAACTTGGTGACATTGCTTGGTACTTTGTAAATGCATGTCGTGCGATTGGAGAAGATCCAAATGATGTAATCGCAGAGAATGTACGCAAACTAGAAGCACGTTATCCTGGCGGTAGCTTTGATGTTTACTACAGTGAAAATCGCAAAGCGGGCGATCTATAGTGCTTGAATCTGCAGAAAAATTTACTGTTCAATATCTAGCAGGTCTTGCAGGTACATTGCTAAACTGGTTCGTAAACCAGCACAATGGTTTTCCTAAAATAAACTTAATGCACAATGATGATAACGATGTTGCATTAGCATCTTATGCTACCAGCTGGGTATTGACTGACGATCAATTGATCGAAGAAAGGCTTACGTATCAAACGTTTGATGAAGTGAAAAGTATCGTAAAAGATGGGCTAAATGATCAAAATATATTTCATAGAATATATCCATTTAATAAAATAGCAATAAAAACTTTTCCACATGATATTATCAATCTGGGAGATTTTAAAGAAGTTGAAGCAGAAGAACTGATCAGACAGATTACTGAGGCAGGTATTAAAAAATGGATCTACCCTTTCATATATCCTGATTCAGGAGATAGCAATGTCAAAGAAAGCATTATACATAGAAGATGGGCTAGTATGCATCGACGAGGAATTGATGTAGATTATGATCTAGCTAGTGAAAAAATGTACGAATGCAACGTACTTGAAACGGATAGAAATCCTTTTTTCAAAGCAATGGTTGAAAAATATGACATAACAGTATATCGCGTAGATATAAGTTTGCTGATAGCTGGAGATCAAGAAGAATACGAACGCCTGCTGTCATTCATTGATTGTACGCCACTGGAAGATTGGCATGAAAAATTATTAGAATGGGCCCCGTGGGTAGGATATAGATATGCTGCAATTTAACGACAAGCCACTTGAAAATCTTAGTATGGAAGAAAGTATTGAGTTTGAAAAGATGGTTCTTAAAAAAGTACTAGCCGCCAACAGTGCGGGAATGAGCAATCAAGTTATTGACCAACTAAACGGTTACTTAGAAATTATTAGATCACACAAGCAAGAAAAAATCAATCAATATGTATCAGATGCTACAGACAAAAACATATCCAAGCATGAAGGCGGACTAGAAATTGGTGAGATCGAATCAGAACAATCAGATGATATTGACGGAGAATGATGTCGTCACCGCTTGGTTAAGTGATACAGACATTGACGCCGCAATATTTGAAGATACTGACCCGATAAATATATACAATAACTGGTGTAAAGCATATGATGTTGAAGATAACATCACTGCAAAAACTGAATACACTGGTGACAATTTTGTAGAACACTGTATACAAAACTGGAATATGCCAGAGGAATACAAAAACTATCCCATATATGATGTATGCATTAGACAATGCGACACAATAGAAAAGAAGCAACGTGTTTCGCTAGAGTTTGATTTATACGACGAACGTGGCATGTTACCTGTGTTACGCTTTTTAGCATATATGGTAGATGTTTGCAAAGCAAATAATATTGTATTAGGCGTGGGCCGCGGCTCAAGCGTGGCAAGCTATGTATTGTATTTGTTGGGTGTTCACAAAATTGATAGTTTGAAATATGGACTAGACATTAAGGAGTTCTTAAAATGAAAACAGTTACAACCGCACGTGGCAATCAAATTAATATGAATGCGTTAGCTGCACGGCATGAACAAACCCGTGCCATCAGTAATATGCCACTAAATGCCCGCGGTGATATTATTGACAATCGCGGCAAAGTAAAAGTAAGTAAAGAAAAGATCAGCGCAACATACTATAAAGATACTATAGTGGGTGTTACTGAGCAAATTAGTATCAAAGAAGAAACAACGGAACCAGCTGCAAATAAAGATGCTGGCCCAAGTGAAGTAAGTCGCGAGTTACGTGAACGCCAGGATGGTACACTATATTATGAAGTAGAGTACAGTGATGGTAGCATGTCTGAAATACCGTATAATGATAAATGACAAAAACTGCACTTATCATTGGTACAAGTCATAGTGAAGCCACTTGTAGAAGAAATGACACTACAGAACATTTATTAAGAAAACCCGACAGATGGCATGATAATCTAGAAAATTATGGATATACTGTCACAAATTTAAGTGCGTCTGGATGTACGGCAGCACAGCAATTTATAATGATACATTCTTACATACAGGATCATCCAGATAGTAAATGGGATATTGTACTGATAGAGGGTCGTAATATAGAAACAGCAATTAATATACCGGTTGTTTATCACAAAGGTGAGATCACTGAAAATGACAAGGGGTATCTATATCAATATTGGATGGATCAGGGGGACAAGTCAAAAAAATATTGTCCCTTTACTAGACTTGATCATGAAACTGCAACACATAATCTCCCATTGGCCATGTCAAATATGTTGCCATGGTATACGGAATATGTACACAGTGATTTACACGCAATAGAAAATTGGTCTGTTAACAGAGCTATGTGTGATTATTTGGCACGTTACGCGACACACGTAAAATGGTTTACATTGAGCATGAGCAAAGAGTTTCATAAAAAATGGCGATCTGATTTTAGGATATCATTAGGTAAGAAGCTTCTTAAAGACTTTATGCTGTGTGATTCATGGCCCATGTTATACTTTGATCATGATCCAATAAATGATCTATGCAACTGTGGACATTACAATGTGTCAGGCCAAATAAAATTTTGGAATGCAATTGAAGAAAGATTGAAAAAGGAAAATATATTATGAATGTAAAAGCATTTGGTGACCGTATTCTAGGTATTATGTTAGAACGTCCTGACGGCACATTTAAGAAATCAAAGGGCGGATTATTGATTGCTGAAAAAGATGCATCAACAGAATCTATCCGGCCGCGCTGGTTTCAGATAAGTAGTGTTGGAGAACGTATTGACTGGGTAAAACCTGGCGATTATGTTCTTGTAGCACATGGCCGTTGGAGTAATGGTATTACTCTATCAGACGACAGTAAAGTTTGGCTATTGGACAATAAAGAAATACTAGGGGTAAGCGATACTAACCCTATTGAGTGATTATTAAGAAAGAAACATAATAAATGAAAAGTGTCATTCCAGAACCGAAAGAAACGCCGATGCCACCACCCCCTCCCCCTCCAATGATGCCACCAAGCCCACCAAAACAGCCTGGTGAACACCTACGCGATAACGGCGTATTGTTTATGGATAAAGAATTCAATCAAGAAAACTGTATGCCACTAGTCAAGATGATTATGGAATATAACTTGATGCCAAAAGATAAAGCACCTGAAATTATTCACTTATACATCAACAGCCCAGGCGGGTATGTTGACAGTTGTATGCATCTAATTGATATTATCAAGCAAAGTCGTATTCCAGTATGCACCTATGGCATGGGATCGATTGCAAGTTGTGGCGTTATGCTTATGATGAGCGGCGAAAAAGGTCATCGCTATCTAACGCAGAATACTGCGGTCATGAGTCACGAATTCAGTGGCGGCACACGTGGTCAATATCACGACATGGTTGAAAGCCGCAAGCACATGGACTGGACTAACCAAAAGCTGCTAGAGCATTATATCAAATGTACTGGTAAGAATGAAAAGTACATTCGCAAGCATTTGCTGGCACCAAAGACTGATCACTGGCTAACACCAGAAGAAGCAGTACAGCATGGTATTGCGGATCACGTTGTTGAAACTTATTGACATCACTAACACAGTGTGCTATATTAGCTAAAACATCAAGAGGATATTATGGCTAAAGAACTTTGGGTAGAAAAGTATCGCCCTAAAACAGTAAGTGAATATGTGTTTAAAAACGCATCACAGCGTAAACAGGTAGAGCAATGGGTAGCGGATGGTAGTATTCCGCACCTACTGTTTAGCGGTAGTGCTGGTACAGGAAAAACAACACTGGCAAAAGTGTTGATCAATGATCTTGATGTACAGAGTGCTGATGTACTTTACATTAACGCTAGTCGTGACAACAACGTAGACACTATGCGACAGAAGATCACATCGTTCTGTGAAACTATGCCTTGGGGTGAGTTTAAGGTTGTGCTGCTAGACGAGGCGGACTATATGACCCCAAACGCACAGGCAATTTTGCGTGGTATGATGGAACAATATCATACAAGTGTGCGTTTCATTCTTACTTGTAATTACCCTAACCGTATTATCCCAGCGATCCACAGTCGTTGTCAGGGATTTGAGATCACTAAACAGGATCAAGTAGACTTTACTGCACGTGTTGCAGAGATCCTTATTAGTGAAGGTGCAGTATTTGAACTGGAAACTATTGATGCACTAGTACGCACTTATTACCCAGATTTGCGTAAAACTATCAATACTGTACAGATGAACACTGTTGATGGTGTTCTTCAAGCTGCGGAAGATACAGGTGCCGACGCAGCAGAATGGCGTACTAAGATGGTAGAACTTTTCAAAGCTGGTAAGATCAAAGAAGCACGTGAGTTTTTGATTAAAAACGCACAAACAAATGAATACGAAGAGATTTACACATGGTTGTATCGTAACCTAGATCTTTATACAGCCAACAACGATCAATATGATGAGTGTGTATTGGCAATACGCAACGGGCTCGTCAAGCATACACAAGTAGCAGATGTTGAGATTAATCTTAGCGCAACAATGATAGAAGTAGCACGTGCCTTAGGGTAATTATTGTAAACTTTATTACGTAAAATATACTTAATATTGCAATAAGGCAGGGTTTCATACTCTGTCTTTTTTGTATCGATTACTAAATACTATTATATGTTAATGGGAGAAGGGCGAAATGTCAAAAGTTTTAAAATGGTGGTTGGTATTCTGCTTATCAATAGTTGTGGGTTATATTGCGCACATATTTGGCTGGACCTGGGAAATTTATTCAAAAGATACTACAAAGATAAGTGTCTTAATTATCGCCCTGTACTTAATATCAAGTTTATTTGTAGGAAAACTTGCATACGATCAATCAAAAAATCAAGGTATTTCAGAGCGTTTGGAAGTTGCTTGGTTTATTAGTGACACAATGCTTACACTAGGTATGATTGGTACCGTTGCAGGTTTCATCCTAATGCTTGGCGACAGTTTTGCTAATATAGATACAAATAATCCTGAAACGTTAAAAACTGCACTAACTGGAATGGCGCTGGGCATGAGTACAGCACTGTACACAACACTGGTTGGCTTGGTTTGTAGCCAAACTTTAAAGATACAGCTGGTTAACCTGGAGTCTGGAAAAGAGTAATGAAACGCAGACAATACAGTAGTAGTATTGCATTTAATGACTTGCTGTTCAACCTGCTAGTTGGTTTTGTTTTCCTTTTCATTGTTGCATTTATTCTTATTAATCCTCCTACTAAAAGAAACGATATTCCAGCAAAAGCAGAATATATCTTTGTCATTGAATGGGATCCAGAGTCGTCAGACGACATTGACCTGTGGGTTCGTGACCCAAATGGTGTCATTGTTAGTTTCGTCAATAAAGAAGGCGGGTTATTAAATCTAGAAAAAGATGATCTTGGTAGTGCAAACGATTCATACACTAACCCTAACGGTGAAGTCACTGTTGTAAAAATTAACCGTGAAGTTACTACTATGCGTGGCATTATTCCTGGTACATACACAGTAATGGCACACGTTTATAGTAGACCGGCTCGTGTAGTATTCAATAATGATACAGGCAGATGGGACAATCTTGATGAATTAGCACCACAGTTTTCTCCACTGTCGTTCCAGCTTATAAGAGTAAATCCATACCAGGAAGTATATCAGTCACGCCATAGATATATTACTAAGGGACAACAAATACCTATTTTGGAATTTGATCTATCTGAAGACGGAGTTGCCAGTAATTTTAGATTTCCTAGAGAAAGCATAATAACACGTGGACGATTGGTACCGACTAGCGTGGCTGATACATTCGTAAGCGGCGGATTAAGCGTTCAGCGCCAGCCTGAGGAGGATCAACCTTCTATACGTACACTATTAAATGGAAATACTGGGCCATGATATACAATATTGACTTATTACCTATTTTAGTTTCATTACTATTCTTATCACTAGTTGTGCTATGGGTAGCAGTTAGAAACTATAAAAACTTCTTGATAACTTTTATTATTATCCCACTAACACTGGTCAGTGTAATCACTAGTTACAGTACTATCCAAAATCTTCTGGGTTATCCTGTAAAAGCTACTATACCGGATGAAAGTTTTTATATAACACACATGGAGAGTCTGGACAGAGAATGGATCTACGTCTGGGCTGTTCCTCTTGGAAGTGATAAGCCTAGAGCATACACTATTCCAAATACAGAGCAAAACAAAAAAGCAATGGAAGAAGCAGAGGAAGGCCAGGCACAGGGCAAAGGCCAGCAGATAGGACAAGAGGGATCTGAAATGGGAGTTGGTGGTGAAACATTTGGTGGTGAATACGTTACCTATGAATTCACTATATCAAACGCAGGAAGTTCAAAGGGAGAATAACATGGAATACAACGCAGTACTAATTGTAGTTTATTTTGTAGTATCAGTGTTTAACGTGCAATTAGGAATGCCAGTTGTACAAAAGTTACCATATGCATCCTATGATGATTGTATGGCACACGCAGCAATGATCGAGAATCAGCAAACACCGATTGATTTGGAGTGGACTGTCTTCTCAAGAGCACAGTGCATGACACGTGAAGAATACGATGCAGCCGTAGCTGCTCAGCAAACACCACAGCAAAATGAGTGATTAACTAAATATATTATATGCTATGTTTATAACAGGAGGTCTTAAATGAAGATACTACTAAACGTTTTAACTTTTCTTTACACGCAAATAAAAGATGTGTGGATTTTTAGAGTGATTAAGGACCTCTTTAAACAGCCAAAAATGCTAATACTGGTTATACTAGTAATTTTATTAGCAGGCAATCAGATAAGAATGTCATACCATAGTTTTAATGAAATGTATGACGAGCTAAACAATCCAGTGGCCGCAGACAAAGAAGATGAAGAACCAGGATTAGAGTTCAAGCAGATTGATGATAATTTATATACATTAACTGGGCCTGTACAACCTGGCGACTGTGAAAAGATAGTACCATTATTACCACAACAATTTACAGTTATTCTTGAAAGCCCAGGCGGAAGTCTAGCAGACGGTAGCTGTTTGGCTGCACACCTAAAATTACGTGATGTTATCACAGTTGTTCGTGATACACCAGTATACAACGAAAACGGCAAAAACATTTATCAGCCAGGCTTAGTGGCAACAAAAGATTCTGGCATGGAAGGCAAAACAATGTGTGCTAGTGCTTGCGGGTTGTTATTCCTGGCAGGTGACAAAAGATATCTGATAGGCGATGTATGGTTTGGTATTCATGCTCCAGCAACACCAGGAAATATGATTGGCAATATGCACTCATTGCAGGTTGAAAGCACTTCATATAGAACTGCTAGCAATCTGCTAAAGTTGTTGGAAGAGCTAGGAGTCATCGACCCAGATGTCAGACAACTATTCATACAAATACCCAATGCTAACATGTATTGGCTAAACCCAGAGCATTTCCAGGCAAAGCCAGGATTAATTAATATAGCTACAAACTACAAAAATTTCTGGGGGTTTACAGCATCTAATCCCGCGGGCGGATTGGAATAACGGAGAACTAAAATGTTAAAAAGTTTCTTTTGGACACAGGATAAGTTCTTATACGCATGGCTAATGTTAGCTTGGTTGCTATTCATTGGTTGGTATAATGTTGAAATCCTTGTCTATTATAACTCATGGAACAGAGAATTCTATGATGCTATACAAACACTACAAGAAGATAGATTCTGGGAATTACTATGGGGCTGGGATACTTCTAGATTTATAGGATTCTTACAGTTAAACCTGGACGAAGAAATGGTGGTCCCAAGTTTCCTAGAAATTATTGTACTTTACACGCCAATGGCAGTGTATGCTACTTGGCAAACACAACGTTATACATTTGCATGGCGTGAAGCAAACACCAACTATTACCTGACTCGCTGGGAGAATTCAACTGCAAAAATCGAAGGCGGAAGTCAGCGTATTCAGGAAGACCTGATGATCTTCGGAAAGACACTACAAGGTCTGGTAACAGGATTTATTAATAAAATATTTATACTGGCAGCATTCTTACCAGTGCTGTGGAATTTGAGTGAGGGCTTACCAGTTTGGGATGACAAAATCATTCCTGGCTTCCTAGTCTGGGTAGCACTTACTCTTTCACTTGGTGGCACACTATTGTCATTCCTACTGGGTATCAAATTACCTGGACTGGAATACAACAACCAGGTTGTCGAAGCTAAATTTCGTAAACAACTAGTACATAGTGAAGACGATTTTAGCAAGCGTATGACAGCAGACTTATTTCCAATGTTCGCTGCGATCAAGCGAAACTACTATCGCCTATTCAATTGGTATATGGGCTTTGGTGTATGGCAGACTGCATTCGGTATGATTGCAGGTAACGTAGCGTTGGTTGTACTTGCTCCAAGTTACTTTGCACAGTTAGTCACCTTTGGTGTACTAATTCAAGTGCTAAATGCGTTTGGTCGCGTCGAAGGCGCACTGACGTACTTCATTGATCGCTGGACGACAATCGTTGATTTCCAGTCGGTTATTAAACGTTTGCGGGAATTTAACCGCGTGTTAGATGAAGCTGATGCTAATCCTCCTTCCCCCGTTGTGACAGCAAAGCCTAAAACACTACGCAAACCTCGAAAACCAAAAACACCATAACTAATAAACTTGTCGCTTGACATAACTCCAATTGGATGCTATACTATAGCTATAAACCAATTGGAGTTTCTTTATGGCAGACTTTGACCTTGTCGCTGAACTAAAAGCAGAAAATGCTAAACTGCGTAAAGCATTAGAAATCTATGAGCGTGAGCGTGAGCGTTTTCGTCATAACAACGCAGAAATCACTGGTGCATTTTTTCTGACTGGTGGGCATGGAGAAAAAGATGACAATATGCTTCCAGAATATGTTCGCATTTGTCCAGCATATGGTTGTGCGTGGGAACAAGTTTATGCCAAGACTGATAAGACTATTAGTTATGAAGGGTCATAATGATCAGATGGTATGATTGGGCAGTAGCATTATTAGCAGCAGATGCTATAACATCTTTCTTAATTTCAGGATTTATTGCTACAACATGGTGGGAGCCTATATTATATGGACTATGTGCAGGCGGTGTGTGGCGCCTGTGGGAAGATGATTATTGTAATTTTAGAAAACGTCAAGAGGAAAACAGATGAGCTTCTACACGCCTGACAACTGGGTGGTTATCAAACTTGATGATGGAAAAGATCCACATTATCGTGTTCTTGCTGGATGGTCTGGTGGATATGCAACTGGTGATAGCTGGCGTATGAATAGTGGCATTACATCATGCCAAGAGTTTTCAGATTATGCTGACTATTATGTGTTTAAAGGATCAAGCGGATCAGAATATCGCTGTGGCAAAGAGTCTTACGGGTTGAGAATGAACAACGCTTATGTTTGGAATCGTCTGCAAGAGCTTCACGGTGACAAAGTTGAAATGATGCCAGAAGATACTGACTGGATGAATATGGATTGGATTATCAAATGAAACTTTGGATTGATTGTGAACTTGCATATGATTGGGGAGTGTGCAGTAAGCAGGGTGCTCCACGTGCCGGGTTGCTCACTTTTGAGCACCAAACAGGAAAAGGATGTTTTGAATATGAGAGTTAAAATTGGACCATATCGTAGTCGCTGGATTAGTTATGTTCACGAAAAACATATGAAGAAGAAGTATGGTTACGATTGGAATGATAATCATAATTTTTTTGAGAACTTCCTTGAAAAGCTAGAAGACGCTTTCCAAGGATTGTACAACGCTACTGTTAACAAGATACTTGACAAACGTCCTGGTCAAAAAATCAGCGTTCGCATTGACAACTACGACACTTGGAGTATGGATCATACTCTTGCGCCAATTATTCATCCTATGCTTGTACAGCTCAGTAAGACCAAACACGGGTCGCCGTGGGTTGATGACGAGGATGTTCCTGAAGAACTGCGCAGTACTAACGCTCCTCCTAAGGAAAATGACTACGATATCGATAGCAATCACCATCTTCGTTGGGATTGGGTCATGGGTGAAATGATCTGGGCGTTTGAACAAAAATGCCGTGATGATTGGGAAGGCGACTACTACAAATACGAGGACGATCCATCTGCTACTTTTGGACTAAAACTTGTTTGGGAGGATCGTGAAGGTAGTAAAGCACACCAAGAACGTATGACGAACGGTTTCCGTCTTTTTGGAAAATACTACGAAGGACTCTGGGATTAGATATGTCGCAAGGTTGCTGCAACGATATCAATATCGTTAGAAGAGAAAAAATAATTGAAGATGGAAAATACGGATTTATCGTTACCCTGGTATACTGCACTGGATGTGGAGACATTAAAACAACAAGCAATATCAAAGAAGCCAAGGGATAACATGCCACTAATGTATAGATACAGAGTTTACAGCATTGCACGGGATATACATGAAGTACAACGTATGCTTCATCAGCGTACTTACTATGAATCAAATAAAGAATCATATTCCAATAAATTTGAAATTCCACCAGGATTTGCCAGAGAATGTATGTTTGAGTTTGTAAAATATGATGGCGGTTGGTTCATTGACAATGGTATTGCTGTTAGTGTAGAAACATTTATCGATCAAGGCGCATATCAGTATCGCGCAGAACTCATAGCACATATGACCCCAGAGCAAAAAGATATGTGGGAGAAGCATGAATTTATGAGAAAACTGGCAGGTACATAATATTATTACTTTATACTCCCTATTAGTATTTTAAATATTAATACAGAGGGGGTAAAGACAATGTTGAACAGAAGATATCAAATCTATCTGTCAAAGTTGCGCAAAGCAAATCGACTACAACGAAAAGCAACTAGTAACATTGACTCAAAAAGAAACGCTATCATGGTGAGTTATCTAAACTCAATACGTGGTAAAGGCAAAAGGAAATAAGGGCCAGGGCCCTTATTTTTTTGGAAAAAACTCTTGACAAACCAAGACATATTACTTATATTAGTAGTGTAGGCGATAGAGAAAAGGAGTTCGCTATGTGGGCAGTTGAAGCACGTAACTACGGTGAGGAGCCTGACTACTGGTACATGAGCGGCTTGACTGAAGCTGAATCACGTAAGCGTCACGCTGTACTGTCAAACAGCGGCAAGTGGGCAATGGTCCGTAGTTGGGATCTTGTTGCTGAATGGGAGCGTGAGGCTGCTGATCGTCGCATTGCGCAGTGGGCCAAGGAACGCGAAGATGGTATTGGTGAAGGTTAAGTTTGTTAAAAATAACACTTGACAAACCAAGACATATTACTTATATTAGTAGTGTAGACAGCGAAACATAGGATGCAAAAAATGTTTACTTACGATGAAGACATCTTTAGCGACATGTACAAGGACGCTTACGGTTTCCGGCCTCGTGGGCATGAGTTCTATAAGGCTACTCCTGAGCGTAAGCAGGAAATCTGGGACAGCGTGTATGCAGATGTAGAACGTGAGATTGAGCGTGAAGCCCTTGCAAAGATTGAAGCTATTAAAGCCTTTGAAGACTGGATCGAAAAGTGCTACGAGTATGCTGTTGGCTGTCCTTCGCGTGAAGACGTTCTCCGCTGGATGACTGAAGATGAAAAGTTCTATAACCAGCAAGATGTTGAGCATTGGGTCTGGAAACAAGGAATTCTGTTCACCGACTATGGCAAAGAACTCGTCAAAGAGTTGATGAGTATTGTTGAAATTTTGGAATGGGAGTCGGCGTAATTGTCACCAATAAAACAAGAACTGCTTAAACAACTAGAGTTGTTACAGGACGTACTGGCTATGTATAGTAAAGTGTCTATAAACAAGGATTTTTCTAAACGTGTGCAAGACTATGCAAAGTCACGCACTGTTGCCGTTTCAGCTGATCGTAAAAAGTTGCTGGACCAACTTGGAAAACTAAAGGAATAAAAATTGCCGCTGTTACAGAAAACATGTATGTGATGAAGATTACTTTTTATGCAAAATCTAAAAAAAGTTCAAAAAAACTCTTGACAAACCAAGACACATTGCTTATATTAATACTGTAAGCAACGGAGATAGACAATGCGTGAAGCGATCCTGAACTACATTGCAGCGTGTGAAGCAAACATTGCTAACTATATGCTGATTGAAGATGCTGATGAACGTCAACGTGCTTTGGATGCTGCATACGGTATGAAAGCAGATTTTGAAGCTATGCTGGAGGACCTGTAATGGCTTATATGTTTGAAATGGAAGTTGTTAAAGCGTGGAACACTGCTATTGCTCGTGAGGAAAACTGGAAGCCCACTGGCCCACGTTGGACCTTCGTTGACAGTGACATGTATATGGATGTGATGCCGCTGAATGCTCCACAACATCGTATTGATGTATTTTACCGTTTGTTCAACGACCTTGCTGATAGCTTTAAGCGTAGCTATCCCAACGACATTTCCTTTGCAGAGTGGACTGCGGACCGTGCAAAGATTGATGCAGAATACCGTGAACTGTTTGGCATGGAGTACTAAGATGGAAGCCATTGTTACCAAAGAATGGGGCGAGGTTGGTTTCAGTAGCCGTAAGACTGAAGGGTGGTCTTGGGAGGTTGCATACTTTGTTGATGGCGACGAAGATCCAATTGATCGTCACTTTTACAAAAACGAACAGATTGCAGAAAATGCTGCCATTTTGTTTGAACGTGGGCTTTGGCATCGTAGCGAATACGGTGGCGTAGAATTTGAGGACTGCTAATGAGCAAGTATGGTCCCCGTGTCTGGCCCAGCGAAGTGATTCGCACAAAAGGTCACTGGATTGTTGGTACTGAATGTGGTACCTGGACTGCTACTGGTAGCAAAGGCGACACATATACTATTAAAATGGTGGACGGTGGCTTCACATGTGACTGCCCAGCGTTTCGCAAATGTAAACATATCACACTAGTGGAGGATAGACTATGCGGATTGACGGACTGACCCCGGGAGATATTGAGCTGCTGGATATGATGTGGGCTCTCGATACTACTGAAGAACTGGATGAATTTATTTCTCGACAACGCCCAGGTGTTCGCAACCGCATTGAAGTCTTGCATGAGCTACTGATTATCGCTGGTATTGATGACGATGTGGAAGACGCGAATGACAACACGCTAGCTGCCACTATGCTTAAAAACATTGGAGTAAGTGTAAAATGAAACTTAGTGATTTCGAAATGATGACCACTGACTTTCCTGCTGGTGTTCAAGCAGTTCTTGATTTTGGCAAGTATCACTTGAGTATTGTTAGCAGTGACATATCATATGGTGGTAAGCAAGGTCTTTATGAAATTGGTGTTTTTGCAGCTAGTGATGGCGTAGCAAGAGACATGGTAGAGTTGCCAGATATCACCAATGAAGGTGATACTGTTAAAGGTTGGCTGTCTGAAAAAGATGTTGACACTATTATCAAGAAAATGTATACTATTACTGGAAAAGAACCGGAGCAAGTATAATGCCAACAATTAGCACTTATGTAGACGTAGATGTAGCCCTTGACGATTTTGATGACGGTGAACTGGTTGATGAACTAGAACATCGTGGATACCAAGTATTCAAAGAAGGACGCGATGCAGAATCGTTTGACCGTTATGATTTGCAAATGCTACTCGAACTTATTGACTGTCAGACACGAACAATTGAACTTGACCGTGTTCGTGAAAAAATTCTAGGAGCAAGATATGCAAAACGTTGATGAAAAAGTAGATATGGGAAACTTCACTACTATTGAAATTGATGATATGGGACAATTGCTTATTACATTTGATGATGGCGATCTAATGTTTGAAATTGACCTGAATGCTCGCCAACTAATGGAACATCTGCGGGAGTTTTTTGACGAATGATTATCAAAGTAGATAATACCACGGTTTCTTTCCCAAAAGTCACTCGAGTTGAAGTGATTGGAAATGGTCGTGAATATGTAAAGTACGGGGTGCGCGATGTTTGGGCAAGTGTTCAAGATGATGGGCGCACTGTAAAAATCTTTATTGAATATGATGACGAAGAGGAAATCTGCAATGATTAAGCGATTGCTAGGTTATATTCCAATGTTTCAGGGGGACCTGAGCAAGCATCGTAAATATACTTCTATGTATGAGGATTTGTGCCAATGACTAATATTGCACACCGACCAATTCTCGACACTGCGCGAGTAATCAAACACTATTCTGACAAAGATGGTGTACCAGTCAAGTATGTTTGCACGTCTGCACTTGGCGGTGAAGCAGGGGCGATGGATATCTACTACCGCGAGACGCCACACCCTGAGTTTGGTAATCGCTATTTTGGTCTGTATTTTAGGTCAACTGGTCCATTGGATGAACAGCGACAACTGTGCATCACAAATGCAGATCGTATTGAAGAAGCGGAATTTGGTATGAAAGAACATGACGGTGAATGGCATTACAGCCAACATCGTCACGACTTCTACACTGTAGGCGATGTATCACTTGATGGTGGTCGTGCTTATTTTAGGTGCGTTGGTAACGTGAACACGCCAACAAAGTTCTTTGCTGTTAAAGATGGCGAGCTTGTGGAAAAAGTAGCAGAAATTAAAGGACAGGAAAATGAGTAAAGCATTTTGGGAAGGGTTTCGTACTGGGTTTACTACAGCCAGCAACTATGGTATTCCTATTGCACTAGCACTTGTTGCAGGACTAGCACTAGGCAGTTATAGTCATCCTTATGAAGTGTGTAAGCGTATGTATGACACACCGGAAGACGTAATGGAATGCGTCTGGATTAAAACACAATAAATACCCGTATGCGTATTGCAGTATTAATCACAGGCTTACCTAGATTTATTGATCAGAGTGCGTGGTGGCTAAGGAATAAAACCTTTCCACCAAGTTATCATAATCTGCAAGTAGATTATTATTGTCATCTCTGGGATGACTATACTGGTGATTTACTGGAACGTGCTACTGCATTGTACCAGCCCAAAGGCATAGTGGTTGAAGATTTTGAATCTGTTATTAAACCTCATATAGATTACATTAAAGAACAAAACAGCACTGTATATACAGATTGGACTGGTGTGCCAACTTATGCACAAGAAAACTTTCTGTTCAATACGCATGAACCTACTCCCTGGGGGAAAAATTATCACGGGCAATACCTGTCTACTTACAGAGGGTCCTTACATTTCGCTAGCGAACTTCGCAAGTATGACATGGTAATTAAGACACGTAGTGATTGTATTATCTTCAATATGGAAGAAAGAAAATGGCTAGAGTCACTGAGAAATATTAATCGCAATCGTATGTTTCGCAATACACTGTTTGCAAACTGGCTTTACATTAAGTCAGGAGTACCATTTCATGGCGATTGGGTATTTATTGGTAGGCCTGAAATATGGCTGCAATACGGCTTAAATATTGATATCGGTCTTAAAAAACTATGCACTGAACGAAAGCAGTGGTTCGAGGAAACTGGTGAAGAGTTTGGCCACGAGCCAGTACACTGGATCTGGAACAAACTAAACTATTTTAGTAAAAACGATTGGTTAAGTTTTGCTGTTGCATGGCCGACAAATTTTAGTTGCACATTAGTTAGACAGCCTGACGTAGTGTATGGACGTGAATTTGCGGAGATAGATGCCATGTATTGGCAAGAAAAGTATAGTAGAGAACAAAAACGTTCTTGACAACTAAGATATAATACGTTATAACGATAAAGTAACGCAAAAAAGATAGCCATGAGCAAACAACGACAAGAACTGATTGCTACCATTTACGATAAGCGCGGCCGTGTCTTGGCACGTGGCAGTAATAGCTATCACAAAAGCCACCCTTTGCAATACACTTATGCTCGCAAAGTTGGCAGGCCCGAAGCTATCTTCCTACACGCTGAAATTCATGCGCTGACTCGTCTTAAAGACTGGAGTTGCGCACATCGTATCGTTATCGAACGTTATGGCAAAGGTGGGGTTCCACTCCTTGCTAAACCTTGTGAAATCTGCGAAGGCGCACTTCGCGATGCTGGAATTCGTCATATTGAATACACGGAGTATGCTGCATGAAAAAACATCCATACCACGATTTTAACACTGGCAACAACTACCTCGACGAAGCACTTGAAAACTATCTCATGCGTGGATTTCAACCTGGCGGCTTTTTAACCAGTGTTCTTGCCAACGATTTGTTTCGTGCAGTTGGTCGTGCTGATAGTTGGAATAAAGACAACCTTCCTCGCATTGTGACGGAAATCAATCGTTGTATGCCAGTGACCAGTTACGGTGACTATCAGTATGTAAAAGATTGGCTTGCAGATAAAGATGGTCGTCGTTCTTATTATGTCAAACACATGGAAGAACAACGGATGTGGGATAAGCTGTCTGGAAAATATGTAGAGCCAATCGTCGATGACGGCGTACCATTTTAATGCTAATAAGAAGGACAACAATATGAATCATTTACCAGCAACAGTTCAGATTACTTGTACAGACACGGGAAGGAAACAAGAAGGGATCGTGGTCTCTGCTTCACGCGATGGCATTAGAGTAAACGTTGGCGGAGTTGCACTTACCTTTCGTAAACAAAAAAATATCTACGTAGCTAATATGGCAGGCATGGAATTTACTTTTAAATTATGAAACAGAAAGCGTTATCTGATTTAAAAATAGCCATACTAGTAAGTGGTGAGATCAGGAACTGGAACGAGGGACCTGCTGACCATCTAATCAATTTTAAAAATATACTAGAAAAATACTATGTCAAAACTACAATAGATATTTACGGGCATACGTGGTCACATTGTGATGTTAAAAATATAAAATACAAAGAGCTATTTACACGTATAGAAGTCAATGACGTATCAATGATAACCGATTGGATGTCAAAAGATATTCTACTTCGTGGAGTTATGTCTCCAGGTAAAAAATATACAAAAGATACTACGTTTGAAATTTTAGAGAAATCAAGTATTCAACATTATGCACAGATCGTAGGATTTGTGTCAGGACTGCGCGATTTTTCTGATCAATACGATTATGTAATAAGAACCAGATGGGATTTAGAATACCTTATAACACGCGAACGTTTAGATGAAATGTTCATGAGTTTGGAAGAATATGCGAAAACAGACGTAATATTATTAGCACATAAAACTAGTATAAGATATTTGGAAAGTGCATATCTCAGAGACATTTTAAATATAGGAATACAAGATAACTTTTTTATACTGACACACGTAGCGTACATGGCAATAGTGAGACGTAATATTTTTGAGGTGTTGGATAATATTTTAATGAAATCACATCGTGGTGATGACGTACCTGCAGACCATAGTTTCTGGGCATTGTACTTCGGATACTTTTCTAGAAAGCGTAATATTAAAATGATGGCAACATTACCAAATATTGGAAGTATTTTACGACAAGGCAAGAAAACGTCTGAGTTGCCAAAAATAAATGAGGATTGAGATGACTACACAAACAAATGCAACCGTGGTTCTACACGGAACGAAAGAATACAAAAAACTAGACAAGGACCTTAAAGGCTTGCTTGAGCGGGCATGGGCTAAGTCAGATGAGAAAGAAGTTAGCATCAGTTATGCTGATGACAAATATGACTTCATTACGGTAGTAAAAGAGACTGCCAAGTCTGCACGTGATTGGCGTGACTTCGGTGGTACATATTACAACCGTTATGCTAAAACTACCACAAGCATTACATTTGACATTGACAACAAAAATGTTGATGACATTGCGGAAGGTGTTCGCTTGGCAGAATACAACTTCACAAAGTATAAGACAGGGGAAGAAAAAACTGCACCCACCGTACACTTTACCAAAGATTCAAATGGTGACATCTGGAAAAGCGTATACTTTGCACGTGACTTAATCACTGAGCCTGGAAACGTACTGTACCCAGAAGAATATGCACAGCGTATCTATGAAACACTGACTCCAATGGGGGTGGTTGTTAAAATTATTCCACAAAAGATGTTGGAACGCATGGGGTTTGATTTACTACTAAGCGTAGGTCAAGGGTCAGTAAAAGACAGCCAAGTAGTGATTATGGAATGGATGCAGGGCGGCAAGAAGCCAACTAAGGCACTAGTGGGCAAAGGCGTAACGTTTGACACTGGCGGCATTAGCCTTAAGCCAAGTGCTGGTATGGGTGATATGAAGTACGACATGGGCGGTTCTGCTGCCGTAGTAGGCGCTATGCACGCCATTGCTAGCAAGGGCGTTAAAGAGAACGTGGTTGGCATCGTAGGGCTTGTTGAGAACATGCCAGACGGTAACGCTATTAAACCAGGTGATGTTGTAAAGTCATTCAGTGGCATGACTGTTGAAAACTTGAACACTGACGCTGAAGGACGGCTAGTATTAGCAGACA